>Ga0157358_1000716_pt1 | contig 14117 bp, 12 predicted proteins | sample AttcapACBM2_FD_111484 | JGI IMG/M metagenome (GOLD analysis project Ga0157358, IMG submission 111484) | Fungus gardens microbial communities from leaf cutter ant in Botucatu, State of São Paulo, Brazil - Atta capiguara ACBM2 | ecosystem: Host-associated > Fungi > Mycelium > Unclassified ...
AATGGATTGATGAGCACTTTCCAATGCAAGTTTAATCATGTGAATCCATTCAGCTGTTCATGAGATATTAGCAGACAAAGCTTTTATAGCTACTGATAGCCTGATATCTCAGTCATTTGTTGTTACTTTTGTACATCCCACATATGTGCAGATAGCCCTTATTTGGGGCTTTCTAGCATAACTTAGTTTGTGAAAATCAGTCCACTGGTTGTGGAGATACAAGCTGAATGAAGTTTGTAACAGAAAACACTTAATAATAATAGAAAGTAACTAGTAACAATCTAAAAGGTTTTCTAAAGAGACAGTGTACAAGTGTGAAATCTAGCAGCTGATATTAGAAGAGTCCATAAGTTTGGTAGTAACATTCAACAATACTCTAAGACAAGAAAGTCTATAGTAAAGCTTACAAGACTCAGTGCCAATGAAAAGTCAGGTCTCTTTACAGTTAAGTCCATAGGGTTTGATGTTGATAAAAAGTTAGATTCCCTTACATCCACTCTCTCTCAAGATTATTGCAACTCAAAGTAAGAAATATTGACTGAAACTTGATCTGTTTGAAGTTGACTACTTGTATGAATCATAGCATATGGAGATTTAAATGATGGAACTCTGCTATCTTCTTTGGTATAAAGATATCAAATATACTTTCCCAAGAGTTGGCCTATATTAAGGTAACTAGGCAAGATTTGCAGAATTTTAGCAGAGTTTTATGACTCCTCCAGGGAAATTTTAAGCTCTACTGTTCAAACAACTAAGTATATGACTTTTTTCTAGAGAAATTCTAAAAGAATAGGATAAAGTTTCTCAGAGGTGACAGTTACTCTAAATACTTGAAAGTTTATTCTCATCAAGCAGAACATCAGGCATATTTGGTAACTAAGTTATAAAATAATAGTACCAGATGGTCAGAAACTTCAATAGAATATTGCTAGATAGTAAGAGCTTATTGGTCAGTAGCTAAAAAAGATATATTAATGTTTATGAGAGAGTACACAAGGGTTTAAAGAAGTGCTGGTGCTGTGAAAGTCAAGAGAATTCAATAATACTGTAGTAGAGTATTGGTGTAAGATGACTTGGAAGATGAGAAGACCACAAAGTTAACTCAGGCTTTAGCAAACATTACAGACTTAAATTTAAGTAAAGTAGAGAACTCCTTTATATTCACTCCTCCTTTTAGATTGCTATAATCTAAAGTAAAAGATGCTGGTTGAAATTTTATGCTTTGGAAGTCTACTATCAAGAGATAGTCAGGATGGATGTTATCAGAACAAGTAGAACTTGCTTTGAGTGGTTATTTACAATCAGTCACACCGAAAGAGAGTTAGATCAAGTATGGAAACTTATCCAGGAAACAAATATGGAAATCTATGAGGTTGGGTAAGTACTAGGATTTTAGATCAAGCTTAGAAGCTTATCTGTGGTGATCTCAGAAGATAACCTTGGCCTTAGCTTATGTATTATGCCCACTATCTGTTATGTGATTGTAATTTCAGATCAGAAAATGAAGTGTCAGAGAGACTAGCTAATAACTTAGTTAGAGGAGTAAGAGAAAGAGTTATTAGATTTTTTATGGATATTTGATCAGATCTTCATTGATTTCCAGACTGAAGACTATAGAGTATCTACTCAATCTTATATACTGAGTTTGTAGTCAGATTTGTGGCTAAGGAATATTAGTATAGAGGATAACTAAGGAGACATTACAGAAATATTTTCTAAGATATAAAATGATCAAGAGTCTAAATGATGGGTTACTAGGAGATAAAACAGAAGAGACTGATCCATATGTGAACAATCATGAATATGAAAGTATACCTAGGTACAGTTAGAGTCCTAACCAGAAGTCTCAGAAGTTAGTATATAATAGTATTTCTTTCTTAGGAATAAGCCCTTAAGAACCAAAGCATGACTAGAACTGAAAATACAGATAAGAAAAAGAACAAAACAGATTAAAAAAGTAACAGGAAATGGAAACAGGAAATAAATGCAGCAAAGAACAGAGAACCAAGACAGAGAAATCAGACCACACTTCAAAGAATATGTTGTCAGAGTTGAAAATAGTAAACTTGGAAACTTTTTTTATTTTCTTCTCTATTTTATTTTTTTTTCCATTTTTATTTTATTTTTGGACTTAGAGTTAGGGATTGATATGACATCACATATGACTGTAACAAGGCATGGTCACATGATCACATATCACACAGAAGAATATAAAAGATTCTAAAACAATGACATTATTCTACATGTCAACAGCATGTAGTATGCATAGTCTTTAGGATAGGTTAAGGTTATTATAACATGGACTAGTAGTCTAGCATATATAAGGTAGACACTTTGTATATAGAACTCTATCAAGTTCTCTTGTATTAACTTAATACAAGATTTATCTTTTGCTCTAACTCTTTAGGCCTAAGTTGTAATATATATGGCATAGAAATTGAATATCAGTTCTAGAGCATAGATGAGTTCTGTCAGAGTTGCAAACTATAGACTCTATTTTATTTTTCTTATTTTCTATTTTCTTTTAAATTTGTTTTCTATTTTAATTTTCTATTTTAATTTACTTTGACTTAGAGTTAGAGTTTTGGTGTGACATCACTATCACTGTCTCATGTCTCACAATCACATGATATAGAGAGAATTATAAAAGATTCTAGAACAAATAATATCATACAGTATGATAGCAACATGTTAGCCTTATAAAAAGTATATATATTTTAGGGTAGGATAATTGTAATGTATATACAGACTATGATCTGTAGTATATAATTGTACTTAGGACTCCATTAAGTTCTCTTATAATTAACTCAATCTAAAGTTATTCTTTTGTCTAAACCTTTGGACTTAGATCTTAACATTAGAACTCAATAGTCTCTTAGAACTACCCAACATAGAACCCTCCTTATCTCTTATCCTTTATCATCCTTGACTGAGAAACAACTCAGTCTTCTAGTCAAAAAGAATTGCCAGACTTTAGGTATAAGAGGTATATTAATTAAGTAGAGAAAGCTTGACTACTTGTTTTGTATCAAAGCCTACTAGTGCTTAGTAGGTGTAATAACCTTATGTGGATGTACTTGTTACTATTTTCAATTATCAGCTCTGTGCTATTGGTCCCCTTATGACCAATACATACAGGAGAACAACAAGTATTTTTAAGACTTTGTTTAGAGTAGAACAGTCTTTTTAGACCAAAATTGTTTATCTTTTTCTTAAGACAGTAGTTGGTGGCTTAAGTAGTCAGTAGAAAGTGTGAGGTAGGACAAAAAGAAGACCTAGTAGCACTTATTAAGATTACTTCAAAATCAAAATATAAATCTAAGAGCAAGGCCAGTACTAGCTCTTCTCTATTACTACTCTGCACATCTTCATCTCCAACAGCACCACTATCATCACCATCACTAATTGACTCTTCCTCCTCATATCACAACAACAACATGAATTAATATGACTTACAGCAAATTATAAGGTATTAGCAGAAACAGTTGACAGCAATGTAGGCATAAATACAGGCCCTGCTAATAGCAACAGGAAAAGGAGGAGAAACAATGGAGGGACATAATACAATGTCTAATATAGAGGTGGCCAAGCCATCAGTATTTAATAGAGAAACAGGAAATATTGGGAATTTTATTATGGCATGTAGATTATATTTGAAAATAAAGATGAGAGGAACAATAGTAGAAGAGCAAATTCAGTAAGTATTATCATATATACAAGAAGAGTCAGCAAATATGTAAAAGGAAAATATATTGGAAAATCTAGAATTGGGAGAAGTAAAATTTGAATCAGCAGGGGAGTTTTTGTTAGAATTAAAAAAGAAATTTAGTGGAGGGGATGAGAAGTCATATTACAAAATGAACTACTCACTTGTTTGTGATATCTGAACCTTAGTGTACTCTCAGAGGTTTAGAAGTGATTCAGAAGTTCAATTCTAAGGTCTAATTCTCAGACATAGAGATATATATACAAAAGAGTGATGGTCTGTGTGTAAGCTACTTTCATTATATGATCAAAACTCATATCTGATGGGAACTGTCATCTATTATAGCAGATATCAGGCTAATTTTAGAAGGTAACTAATTATATCACTACATTGATATGCTTGTATATCTATCAATATCTATTACTTTGAGATATACTATATATCATCAGAAACAGTTTGACAAGTACTTTCTAATACAAGTTTAATTGTATGAATCCATCTAGCTATTTATGAGATATCAGCTAATAAAACTTTTACAGTTACTGATAGCCTGATATCTCAGTTGTTTGTTGTTGCTTTTGTACATCCCATATATATACAGATAACCCTCATTTGGGGCTTTCCAACATAACTTAGTTTGTGAAAATCAGTCTACTAGTTGTAGAGATATAAGCTGAGTAAAGTTTGTGACAAGTTAGTCAAAGTAGCTGAACTTGAAAAGATTAAGCAGAGAGAAAGAACAATAAAGAAATTTGTCTAAGAATTCAAAAGAGCAGTGAAGGAAAGTAGATATCAAGAAAGAACATTAGTAAGAGAATTCAAAAGAGAAATAAATGAAGTAATTAGAAGGAAGTTAATAGGCCTTCTACAAGTATTGAACAGTGGTATGAATATGCCACTAATTTAGACAGGCATTGAAGAGAGAAGAAGAAAGAAGAACAAAAATTAAAGACAAAGATAGTAAAGGATGAGGAATCATCAAGAAGGGTTTAGGCTAAGACCACCTCTATCCCAGATGTGACCAAGAAGGCAGAAGATATAATAGATGCCAGTAGAGCCTACTCTAATAAAAGAGGTGAAAAGAATGAATGCAATGGTGGTCAGAAACTCCCTGTAAGAGCAAGAAGACAGAGAAGGAGGAATGAAAAGAGACTCTTATATAATGGATGTAGACAGGAAGAAGAATTGTTATAGTTGTAGAGGTTTTGGTCATCTTGCACAGAATTGTAGAAATTAGGGAATAATAAACCAAGGGAGAAGGATCAAGTACAGTGATAATTCAAACAATACAAACAATTTAAAAGAGAAGGAAAATCTAGTAGTTCTTGACTAGATTCTTATAATAAATTCCATGTACCAGCTAATTGTATAATGCAAGCTGGCAATCCAGATTGAGAGAAACCTAAGAAAGATAAAAAAAGAAAGAAGAGACCAGAAAGGGATAACAGTGGAAGTGTTATTGAATAGCAGAGCTACCAGATTGGTGATAAGTTCAGAGTTTGCACAGAAACAATAGTTTAAAATATAGTGAAGGTCAATATTTATTATTAGGGGCATAGAGAGAGAATAGAGATAAATGTGATCAGTAGGCAAAAGTAAAGTATAATCTTAGAGATGCTATAGCTAGCTTATCATAATCCTGAGATTAATTGGAAGACAGAAAAAGTAAAGATGACAAGATGTTTGGAAGAATGTGAAAGACAATAGAGACTGAAGCAGGGGAAATTAGAATAGCAAAAACAAAAGAAAAAGAGAAGCAAGACAATGAATGTAAAGAAAGTAGCAAAAGAATATGAAATTTGGAATCAAAAAGAAGAGGCAACAAGATTAGAAGAAAAAGCAAAAAAAGTTAGTATCAAAGCAGTTCCATAGGAAGATCAAGATACTGTTACAACTCAAAGACCTTAGAGTGGGTCAATAAGAAGAACCTTGTATTAGAGTTAATACAAAAGAACTCGATAGAGAGCTCTTTACAAAGTAGTCTACCTTATATACCTATTGACATAGTCTATGCTAGCTACTGTGCACCCTACCCTAAAGTACCATGTGTAAGACATGAGGTCAATATGCACTGTGCATGTTGTATAATGTCACTTCTTCTAGAACTTTTTATGTCCTTCCATGCATCCTATGACTTGTCACTGTCACTGTCATCTAATGTGACCTGCTATGTGACAGTGTGATCTCATTACCCTACCCTAACCCTGGTTCTAAAAATAGAATAAAGAAAATAAATTGAAAATAAAATAAAAAATAAGGAAAGAAAATAGAAAACACTAAGTCCACTTCTTGTAATCTTGACAGATACTTGGAAAGAAGACAAGTGAGAGAATGCCAACAAAGAAGATGTGAGATTATGTGATATATTTGAAAGAGAGATTTGTACCAAGAAAAGAAAAGGTTTACCTCTTGTTTAGAAAAGAAAGAGAGAAAGTGAGGAAGTATATTCAGAAGTAAACAAAAAAGAATACATTCAACTGTCAAAATCACCACAGACTGCATTAGTATTCTTTGTGAGAAAAAAGGATGGAAAGAAAAGGATAGTACAAGATGATCAGTATCTCAATGAGTGGACAGTAAAAAACAATTATCTATTACTACTCATTTTGGATGTTATTAAGAATATTGGGACCAAGAAGGTGTTCACAAAAATGAATCTAAGATAGAAATATATTAATGTCAGAATAAAGAAAGAAAATGAGTAGAAAGCAGTTTTTACAACACTAGAAGGGTTGTTGAGCCAACAGTCATGTTTTTCAGATTAACAAATTCACCAACCATGTTCCAGGCTATGATAAATAAGTTACTGAGAGATTTTATTAATATGGGAAAGGTGGGGAGTTTCATAGATGATATAATAGTAAGAATAGAAAGCAAGGAAGAACATGATGAGTTAGTAGAGGAAATATTAAAGAGATTAGAAGAAAACAATTTGTAGGTAAAGCCAGAGAAGTGTAAATGGAAAGTAAGAAAGGTAGATTTCTTGAGAGTTGTGATCAGACCAGAAAGGATAAAGATAGAAGAGGAAAAAGTGAAAGCAGTGTTGAATTAGCCAGTTCTGAAGATGGTTCAAGAGGTACAAAAGTTCTTAGAACTGGCAAATTACTATAGAAGATTTGTAAAAGAGTTTGCAAAGATAAATGAGTGCATATACAGGCACCAAGTTGACCATCACTCACAAGCAGATCCCTCATCACACTAAAGATGCCCTCCAAAGCAAGAACCTTTCCATGTTGGAGACATTTACTAAAAGGTACTAAGTTCAAGTTTGAGATCTAGACAAATTACAAGAATTTGGAATATTTCATGAAGCCACAGAAGTTGAATTAACAACAAGCCTGTTGGATATTATATCTGTCAAGATTCAATCTCACTTTAAAACATGTTCCAGGATGCAGGAGTACAAAACTTGAGAGGTAATGAATGGGAAATTAAGAGAGATCTAGTGTTGAAAGAAGAGAAGGTGTATGTGCCAAAGAATGAGAAGTTAAGGATAAAGATCATGATATACCAATAGTAGGACATGGAGGGAGATAAAGACAACAGAGTTGGTGACAAGAAATTACTGATAGCCAGAGTTATGAAGGATGTTGGAAAATATGTAGATAAATATAATCTATGTCAGAGGATAAAAAATAGAACAGAGGCACCAGTGGAGAAGTTGATAGTAAACAAAGTACCAGAGAAGGCATGGATACATTTAACAGTGGACTTTATCGCTAAGTTACTGTTAGTAGTAGGAAAGGATACAATATTAGTAGTATATAATTGGCTATCAAAAATGGCACATTTTATGGCAACAACAGAAGAAACATCAGCAGAGGGTCTAGCAAGATTATTTAGAGATAATGTGTAGAAGCTTTATGGGTTGCCAGAAAGTGTAATCAGTGATAGAGAACCACAGTTTGTGGTAGAATTGACAAAAGAGCTAAATAAGATGTTGGGTATAGAGACAAGATTATCAATAGTATTCCACCCACAAACAGATGGATAGATAAAACAGATGAACCAAGAGTTAGAACAATACTTGAGGTTTTTTACAGAATATAGGAAGAAGGATTGGCTAGAATAGTTGCAATGACAGAATTTGTGGTAAACAACAAGATTCATGCAGCAACAAAAGTATGACTATTATGGACAAGAGTTGAGAATAGGAGCAAACATTAAGAGGAAAAGAAAGATAGAGAAAGCAATGGAGTTTATAAAGAGAATAAGAAGAGTATAAAAGAAAGCAGGAGCAATATTAAGAAAGGCACAAGAAGAGATGAAGAGACAAATAGATAGAGAATGAAGAGAAATCAAAGAGTGGAAGAAAGAAAAAGTAATACTGGGTATGAAGGACTTAGTATTCAAAAGAAGGCCAGTAAAAAAGTTGATGGAAAGATATGTGAAATCTTATATGGTAGAAAAGATAGTGTCAAAGAATGCAGTGAAGTTAAAGCTATTGGCCTCTATAAGAATCCATCTGGTAGTGAATATTAGTAGAATAGTAAGATATAGGGAACCAGTAAAAAAGCAGAGGGTAGAGGAACCAAAACCAATAGAAGTGGATAGAGTAGAATAATAAAAGATAGAAAAGATACTGAAGAAGGATTTAGAAAATGCAAGAAAGTCAGTAGATGAATTTGAGGGAAGAATAGAGGTGGAAGTTAGACAACAAGAGGGGCTAGATAAAGTGTGGAAAGTAAAATTAAATCTGAATATGAAGGAGTTTAGGAGAAGTGAGTTGCTGGTGAAGTATAATGTGAGAATATTATTTAGGTGGAACAATAAAAGATTTGAGAATGAGTATTTAAAAAAGTTGAAGAAGAACTAGCAAAGATGAAAGTCAGTTTCTCTGAAGAAGAAACCTTGAAGAGAGAGTGATGTTAGAGTTATAAACTATAGACTCTATTTTATTTTTCTCATTTTCTATTTCCTTTTCAATTTATTTTCCATTTTAATTTATTTTGACTTAGGATTAGGATTTTGGCAAGATGTCATTGTTACTGTCTCTATCTCACAATCATATGACATAGAGAGGATTATAAAAGGTTCTGGAACAAATAATGTCATATAGCATAACAACAACATGTTAGCCTTATGAAAAGTACATGTACTTTAGAGTAGGGTAGTTGTAGTGTGTATATAGACCACAATCTGTGATATATAAGGTAGACTAGTTTGTACTTAGGACTCTATTGAGTTTTCTTGTGATTAATTCAATCTAAAGTTATTCTTTCATCTAAACTCTTGGACTTAAAATCTTAACAAGTTCAGTAATAGGTTGTCAAGATAATAAATGGAAAATAGGATGGAACTTGCTTCAAGCAAATATCTGTGATTAGTCACAACAAGAAGAGGTTAGATCAAGTATGGAAACTTATTTAAGAAACAGATGTAGAAATCTATAAGCTTGAATAAGTATCTGGGGTGCAGATCAAGCTTGGAAGCTTATCTGTGAATGAACAATGTGATAACAGAAGATGACCTTGGCCTTAACTTATATATTGTGCCCACTACTTGTCACATGGTCATAATTTTGGAAGACTATGGTTTAGTGAGAATTAGGGAATTTCTAGTCAGATTTTAGATAAAGCTTAGTCAAAGTCTTAGTTGGGAAACTCTTAGTTAATTTTCAGACTAAGAACTATAGAGTATTTACTGGGTCTTATATACTGAGTCTATGGTTGGAACTGTAGCAAAGATATAGAGGATAACTAAGAAGACATTATGTTACATTCTATTTTCCAACCACATTAGTTCTAATCCACAGATAATGCTAGGGGATATTGGCAATACTGTAAGTTCAGATCTATTCTACAAAGACTGATCCCTATTGTCTAATCTACTATAGTAGTACTATAGTTATTTAGTTAATTAAAGTTGTAAATATTGATCAGTCAAGTGTACAGACTATGTGCTTGAACCATTCTATTATAGTATATGGTAGTGATATAACAGCAGAATACTTTACCCAAATATCATCTAGAGTTCCTAAACACTTATGACTCTTTAATATAAAACTAATCCTCTTACATATAACCTCTTCTGGTACAGATTACACATCTCCAATTCACCTCAAATGTCCTTGCTAAACCCTTGCTAACTCTATAGAACTCCACTTCCTAATATCAAAAGATTACTAGAAATCAGGATAACTATCATATACCAAGTCCACTTATCTGGAAATTACATCCCCATGATGATATCATCTCCCAATTATACAAGCCTGCCTTCCATGGTGGCCATCTTTCTTGCAACATGCCTTATGACATTGTTGCAACCATCTGGGTATTCTGTCTTCTATAGTAGAGATACTCCTTTCAACTCAGTCTTCCATGACAGAGTTACTTCTGTCAATGTCTCAACACTGAAATCTCCACTTGGAGTAATAGGGACTAATTCACTGAAACTCCGAGCATTTCCTATAGTAGGAACTCATATATAAGACTAGTAGTTACACTGTAATTTGCTAGTCTGATAATCAACAAAGATAAACTCTTATTGAACTCGATCCCCAGTGTTCAATGATGACATACCAAATCAGTACTTACTCCCATCTCAGACTTCTTCCTATCATCCAAAGTTATGACCATACAGCAGACAGGCAGTACAGCATATAAGCTAGAGCCAAGGTTGTTCAGCAAGTCCACACATCTCCAAGTCCATATTGTGGACTCTCATCCCCAGTGTGAAACATACCTGACAATAACTCACTTAACAGTCTTTGTTCCAAATAACTACTCTAGATAGCATGCCTAGTATATAATTCAGTAGTTTACATTGTATTAGTTATCCTGGAAATCAACTAAATATCCAATTCTCTAGTATTGATAATAATATACCTTGCTACCTTCTGGTAGTTTTCCACCCACTAAGTTCCCAAGTTCTATTCCAAAATATATGACCAGTATGACTAGTAGAAGTATAATGTTGTGACAACCACTTATCACAAGAACAAATGATCACACAAACGGTAAATCTCTTAGAATGGATATCAAGTGGGAATTTCACAAGAGAACTTAACAAGGAGCCTCTTTCTTAATTAGAGTCCTATTTATACAAAGTCCTCATGGTCCGTGCTACTAATAATTAACCCTACCCTTATGTCTATGCTCCTTCCTCATGTTTGCCTCAAGGTCGCCATGTTGTATATATGTGCTCTGACGTCATCTTCTAGGTCCTTCTACCACCTTCTATACCTATGACATCACATCATGTGACATGTCATGTGACTTCAGTGTCACGTGCCTCTTCATCGTCCAAAAAGAAAAGAAAAACAAAATTCCTATAAAGTCAGAAAATAAAAGAAAAAGAAAATAAAAATTGTCCATGTCCAAAGCGTCTCATAACATATAGTACACAAGCTGAAGCCAAAGGTCATTTCAACTCATTTTTTACATTCTCAGATAATGCATAAGTCACTTATCTAGACTTCCAAGATGTCCTATCAAATCTCAGATAATGAGGTGTGAACCATATAAAAACAGTTTCTAGAATTTAGAATAACTAAGAGTCCAGGTAATAAGTTACCAGAAGGTGAAACATGAGAGGCTAATCCATGTACAAATGATCATGGATGTAAAAGTACATTTAGAGTCCTACTTGAAAGTCAGAAAGCAGATATCTCAGATGTCTTGAAAGTTAGTCTATGACATAAATAACTACTCAGATTTGTCTTCCATATCTTCATAACCTAGCTAGATAATCTTGTGGAGGAGCTTTCATACTTGTTTACAATCAATTTTTTGAGTCAACAATCTATGAGATTTCATATTGGACCTCACTATTAACAGCAACTGGTATAGATGGTGAATTAGATTATTTAGAGAAGATACTAGGGATAGCTGTTTTGAGCATAGAAACATGGAAGACTGGATGAATAGAATGCATAGATTCTAGAAGACAAAAGGTAAACAAATGAGTGCTAGATTATGCTATGATTTTATAGGAGCCTAAGTATTTCTCAGTTAGTTTCTTGGATGGTCATATAGTGTAGAAGAACTGAGTGTCATGGTATGCTTGAACCTTTATATTTTATTTTGATTTTCTTCTTATCTATTTTCTTTGATTTGATTTTTTTTTTTCATTTTTGATTTCTTGGATAATGAAAAGTTATATGACATGATGTTATAGGACTAAAAAGAACTGGAAGAGTGACATAAAGGTGTATGTCTATGATATGTTTACCTTATGGCTGACATATAGATATTAGGATAGGGTTATTTATTATTAGCATAGATCATATATCTATAGTATAAATAAAATAGTAATACATTAAAGACTCCTTGTTGAGTTCTCTTGTGATCTCTATGAGACTCTTTGTAATATAAGACTACTTAGTGTACTACTATTAACCATTTTGGTTAATAGTTACCACAATACTGAGCTTTTACAAAAACCTTTTATTTTACTTGGAAATCTAGAGCTGAAAGTCAGTATGTATTAGTAGATCATTGGTAATGTTGCCAAACAACAGATATTTCAGACTTGAGAGTACTCTAAAGTTCATCAAGATTAACTACAAATGTCAGAGTTTAAGATAGTGGACTCTAATTATTTTATTTTTTCTTCTTTTCTCATTTCCTTTTCTTTTATTTTTATTTCTGAGAACTTAGAATTAGGGTTAATGTGACAACACTGTCACACACTTCTTTCCTCCTACCACCATCTTGTGTGGTTAGCGCTCATAGGAAATAATAGCATTTTAACATCTTTCTCTACTTTGAACAAGTTAAACATGAAATTGAAATATATCTCCAGCAAGAAAACACTAGAGGAAGTCAATGAATTGGCCAAATACTTTGTTAATCCCAGTCTTCAAGGGTCTAGGAATGAATTGTTAATGATTGGAGTGTAGATGTATCTGAAGTTTGATTCTCATCTGTACCTCATGTTTCTCCTGCAGGAGAAAATGTGTCATCACCTTGTATTCTATTACCTAATAGAGATGTGAGAGGAAAGAGAAGGGTAGAGTTGGATAATTCTGGCCCTTTGGTATTAAACTATAGCAATAATTAACCTACAATACTGAGTTCCTGGGATGGAGCACATCATGTGTTATCTGTCTTCAGAATGGATGAAACCTCTATGATAGATGCTAAGAATATGACTCAGTCAATTTCAAGAATAATCGACTACATCATGAATAACCTAGCATATAAAAAACAACCAGCTAAGGATTTTGCACAAGTTACAAAGACTTTTTGAAGTCTTATCTTAGCTGTTTATTCCTTTGGGTGGGACATTCTACCTATTGAGAATAGTAAGATCTTTTGCAATCTCATAGGTGAGAGAATTTTAAACAGTTATGTGAAACGTGGACTGTTGAATCGACCTAAGATAGAGAAGCTATTGCCTTCTATGCCTGCTATTGCTATGAATTCAAATATTCTGGCAGCTCCTTTCCCCAGCAAAACAACTGGGCCTATTAAGAAGAAGGTTCCAAAACCTATGACTATGAAGAAGACTTATGCACAGACTTCTAAATCAAATACTGTTGTAGCAACCACTTATCACAATGATAAATGATAACACAAATGAGTAAATCTCTTAGTAGGATATAGAGTGGGAAGTTCACAAGAGAACTCGACAAGAAGTCTCTGCTAAATTAGAGTCCTATATATACAGAGTACACATGGTCCATGCTACATCCTCATGTCCACCTTATTTCTTACTCAAGGCCATCATGTTGTATACATGTGCCCTGATGTCATCTTCTAGATTCTTCTGCTACATTCTAGGCCTATAATGTCACATCATGTGACATGTCATGTGACTGCAGTGTCACATGCCTTCTTCATTGTCCAAAAGAAAAGAAAAATAAAAATTATTAGTGTTCCAGCATCCCATAACAAACACCTTATCAAATATTGAAGATGTTCTATGAGTGAAGGAAGCATTTCCTGCTTTGTTGGCTAATGAAGTAGGAAAGATGTTGAAAGCAAAGAATAGCAACATAAGTAATAAGAAACCCAAGATCAACATAACGACTAGAGGGCTGTCAAGGAAAGAGGCTATAATCCCTATAACCAAAGTTAATGCTGAGTTGATCATCAACTCAGCTCACATTCATATTTCTAATATCAACAAGTGTCTGAAAATTTCCAAATCAGACATCATTGCAGATTTCATTTGAATTAATGTCAATGGAATTGTTATTACAACCAATAAGCCAGCTAACGATCTCGATTTATCAACAATTGAGAAATACTTGAAAAACATCAAAAACATCAATCCAGATTCCATTGAGAGTCCTTGCCTCCCCAAGTTCAAATCATACATGAAAATTGTTGGACTTGCATACTCAAGCAAATTAGGAGTCATTACTCCTGATCTCATTGACAGTGTTTTAAAAGACTTGCACCTTTTCAAGAATGCTATATTGGCTTCAAAACTGCATGTCATCAAAGTATCATCCAAATCTGAT
>Ga0157358_1000717_pt1 | contig 14112 bp, 14 predicted proteins | sample AttcapACBM2_FD_111484 | JGI IMG/M metagenome (GOLD analysis project Ga0157358, IMG submission 111484) | Fungus gardens microbial communities from leaf cutter ant in Botucatu, State of São Paulo, Brazil - Atta capiguara ACBM2 | ecosystem: Host-associated > Fungi > Mycelium > Unclassified ...
AAAATAAAAAATAAAATAAAAAATAAAATAAAATAATTTAAGTCTACTACCTTCAACTCTAATATCTAGCTTCCAAGTTGTACTTCTACAAGTTCAATGGCTTTCTCTTACCAAAACTCTTCAACCTACTCTGGATTAACTTTAGTTCTAACACTTAGAACTTTCTTTAATATTGTATCTCATCTAAGTGAACATCTTGCTAGAGCTTATTCTTCAAACATTCTATAACAATCAAAATATAAATATATCCACCAAAGGGACTGTTTATTTTCTCAGTCTTCAACTTATACAATTTAACTAGCCTAAATAGTCTCACCTGTTCTAAGCCCTAGTATTGTTTCTACAGACAACGCTCCTAATTGGGAGAATGCTTCTGTTACTAATCCTACTAGTTACTCTAAGATTTTGTATCATTCTTCTACTTACTCACAGTTAAAACCCTAATGCAGTGATAATTTTACTAATGAAAATTGGCCAACATCCCCTTAATTATATTGTTAATATATTTACTGCTAATTAGACCTCTAGTTCTACTTCTAATTCTAGAGAAGCTAAAGCCCACATTTCCAATACCTTTAACAGTACTAAGTCTGATAAGCTTAATATTCTTATTTCAATGTTGTCTTTATTTTATACAAATACTATACAATTCAATATAAACATTGTCAAGATTAATTTTGCAATAATATATCTTTCTGAAGTTGCCCAGGACTAGTTTAAAGTGGGTCTCAACCAAAAGGACTAGAGCATTTTTCAAATCTAGTTCTTGAATTGGAACTAATTTTGATCTCTTGGACTCTGTTGGTGAAGCAGTGAATATATTAGATAATCTCCACATAAAGCCTGGCAATAATATCTCTATCTACAACATGGATTTCATGTTTTATGTGTTATGACCTTAGCTCAGAGCTCAGGTTGCACTTAGACAAAGACTTCAGGAGGAATAAGAGACTGATATCAAGTGGTAAAGCATAAGGATACAAGATAATATCTACACTATATATATAGTCAGACAACAAGGAAGAAGTCCATAATACATGAAGTAAATGAGTCATATGAACATAAGGTGCTGACTGAGATTACTTTGGCACAGCTGATTGTGTCATCATTACTCTTTACCCTAGTCCATGCTGCATCCATGAGGTATCAATCATAACAATACCCAGTTTTCAGCATTCATGTCCTTATAAATTAGATTAACACCTTAAGTTCTTCTACCAAATAGGTGGCCACTATTTTCTTGTTGGGTCCAATTATGACTTGTCAATGGCTATGAAATATAGTTTATGTGGTGGTCCCCCTTGATATATGGTTATTAGATAACCATTCCTTGATATTTCAGTATTGTGCTGTTCTTCCACCAATGCAGTTGCTACTTCTTTCCAAAACTCCAGATTTTGTTCTCCTCTAGATCAAAGTAATTAATAGTGTGGTGGTAGTCTGAATATCCTTGTTTGCATAGGAGATCAGATAAACTTCATGTATTTTATTAAGTTTTCAACTTCATCATTGATGAAGCTTGATTTTGTTGTTGATGTGGATTCTAATATCTTATATAGCTTGATTAAAATAATTTCTTCATCTTCCACTCTTCCTTTATTCAATTCTTTCCTATATGTATCCAGTTCATTAGCTAACATTCTTTGAATTTGAAATACATGATCTTCCATGTTGCTTTGGATTAAATATCATAGGTTCTCTGATATTCCTAATATATTGGTAGTATTCATGGTTCAGTTGCTAATACTGGCTTTCAAGATTATCCTCTCCATCTCCATAACAGTCGTATTGGTTTCTTTCACTATTTTTATCATATCTTTCATCTGTCTCTGTATGTTGATCATTGCTTCTATCTCCTTCAGTATCTTGTGATACAGTCTAGTCCAGTTGTCTCATTCTATTATCCATTGATTGTGTTCATCCCCATAACCCTTCCAATGTACCAAATATTGTGTCCCTCTATCTTGTTTTCTATACTTCTATACTTCTTCAACTTCATATTTTTCTTTCTTATTAATAATTGTTGATGGAGATGCCAGTTCCATGTGTTGTCCTTTGAACTGTGGTTTATTGCATCTTGTCAGTGGATCTTTGTTGAATACATTGTGTATCATCCATCCTTCCAGAAGTTCCAGTTGAAATGCTCCTAAACCAATGTTCTTTGAGATCCTAAAAAGTCCATATTTCTTTTGGTTCAACTTCTTTGAGGGTCTGTTTGAATGGATATTTTTATTTTCCAACCACACATTATCTCCAATCTTCAATCCTTAAGTATTCCTCCTTTTCTTGTCACATTGCTTTTTCATATTTTTTTGAACTTCTTCTATTGACTTTGTGTCTTCTTCCTAACTTCTTTGTAGTCCTGTAAGGAATTCTTCTAATCTTAGAAATTCCATCTATACCACAAGGTTGCCTTTCCATGGGTATTTTCCAAAGTTAAGTTTGAATAAAGTCCAATCTGTTGCCACATGTCTCTTGTCATTGTATTGGAATTCCACAACTGTTAGCCATTCTGTCCAATCATCTTGTTGGTAGTTGATGTAGTATCATAGAAATGTTCCCACTTCCTGATTAATCCTCTCCATTTGTCCATCTGTTTAAGGATAATACATTGTTGACAGTTGTCTCATAGTTCCTAGTGCTTTCATAAATTCTTCCATGAATTGTGACATAAACTGTAGTCCTCTGTTGCTAAGAATTTTTCTTGGAATTTCATGCAATTTCCATATTTCATCTCTGTAAATCTTTGCTATGTCTTTGAAGGATATATTTGTTGTTGTTGCCTTTAGCCTGATCATCTTTGTAAACCTGTTGTCATATGCAAACTCATCCGTCTGGAAATTACATTCCTGCAATGATATCATCTCTGAATTATACAAGCCTGCCTTCCATAGTAGTCACCTTTCTCACAACACATCTTATGGCAGTGCTGCAACCCTCTGGGTATTCTGTCTTCCATAGCAGAGATACTCCTATTCAACTCAGTCTTCCATGACAGAGTTACCCTTGTCAGTGTCTCAACACTGAAACCTCTGCTCAGGGTAATAGGGGTTTTACCACTGAAACCCCAAGTATCTCCTATACTATCCATTTGTATATAAGATTAGTAGTTACACTCTAATTTGCTAGTCTGATAATCAACAAAGATAACTCTTATTGAACTTGATCTCTAGTGTTCAACAGCAACACATCAATCAGCACTCACTCCCATCATCTGAAGTTGCAACTATGTGGCAGACAGATGGTGCAGCACATAAGCTGAAGCCAAGATCATTCCACAAGTCTGCTTATCTCCAAGTCCATTCTACAGACTTCCACCCCAGTGTGAACCACGCTTGACACCTGTCCACTATTACCACAATAGCATCTATCTCATTTAATTTAGATAGTGGTCCAATAATATCAATACTAATCTCTTGCCATGGTCTCTGTAATATATTGAGTAGGTAAAGTTCTCCAGATTTCTTCTAATGTTGTACTTTGTTCTATTGGCATTTGAAATATCCTTAAATGTATTTCTTGACATCTTCTTTGATTCCAGGCTACCAGTAGTTTTGTTTGATCAATTCTAACATTCTTGACTATTCTGGATGGCCAACATCTGCAGGATCATAATTCTCTTGTAAAATTCATTCTTTAATCTTTCTGTTATTTGGGATATATATTCATCCTTCTATGTAAATGATTCTGTCCTGTTCCCAAGCTAGACCATTTTTTTTCCTTCAATGCTCGATCTACTTCATGTTCCTTGATATTGTTCCTTTATATTTCTTCTAATATATCTGAACTGTCTATCGTCTTGTTCCTTCTTAACAACATTACTGCTGCTGTTGTCTTTCTTGTCCATACTTCTTCCTTGAGCAATTAAATATCCTTATTGTTATTTCTTGTATCTACCTGGTCTTTTCTTGATAGAATATCTGCTTTCATGTTTGTCTTTACAGGTATATGTTGTAAAGTGAAATCATAATTATTCTGTAATTTTAGATACCACCTAGCCTGTTGTCTGTTTAACTTGTGGGGTTCTCTAAAATACTTCAAATTTTTGTAATCTGTCCAAATTTCAAATAGTTCTATTGCATCCAACAAGTATTTTTGCCATTTGAACAAAGCTTCCACAATCACTAGTAGTTCCTTGTTATAGATTTCATAACTTCTCTCCACTGGTTGCATTGCTCTGGATAAAAACACTATTGGTTTCCATTTTTCCTCTTGTTCTTGAGACAGTAATCCTCTAATAGCATGTCCTGAGACATCCATTTCTACTCTGAATTTTCCTTCTTTCTTCAGAAGAGCAAGTACCAGTTCACTTGTAATCTTGTCTTTTAGCTCTTTGAAAACATTTTGGTGTTCTTCTTCTCATTTCCATTCCTTCTTTTCTTTCAGGTTATTTAATAGCTTTGCTGTATGACTGAAGTTCTGAATGAATCTTTTATAGAAGTTTGCAAATCCCAGGAAACTTTCTACATCCTTAACTTTCATTGGTGTTTTCCATTCCTTGACTGCTTTTATCTTTTCTTATTCTATCTTAACTTGTCCTTTTCCAATGATTACTCCTAATATCGGAATTTCCTCCATATTGAAGTTGTATTTTGATTGTTTAAAATATAAGTTGTGTTTCTCTGCAATCTTCAAGAATCAGATAGTCCTTTTCTCCAGTTCTTCCATTGTCTTGACTGGTATTACAAAATCATCCATATAGTTTGCCAATACTCCCTTGTAGAGTAATTCTTGGAATATACTGTTCATCATTCTTTGGAATGTTTCTGGTGAGTTGCATAGTCCAGATTACATGACTTGAGGCTCAAATAATCCTTTGTTTGTCAAGAAAGCTGCTTTCCATTCATTGCCTTCTTTTATCTGTACATTGTTGTACCCCCAGATGAGATCAAGTTTATTAAAGTATTTTGCTTCCTTTAATTTGTCAATAACTTCTTCTATTAGCAGTAGTAGTGTCTTGTCTTTAATAGTGACCTGATTGAGTTTCCTATAATCTTAAACCAGCTATATTGAACCAGCTATAGTAAACTGTCCTTTTTTGGACTATAGAAACATGGTGCCATGTATCTTAACTTTGATTTCACAATTAAACCTGCTTTCAGTTGTTTATCTAGCTATTGATTTAATGCTTTCTCTTCCTTAAGCATCATCACATATGCTTTTGCATTTAATTTCTTTGAAGCCTCTTCTGTTAGATTTATCTCGTGGTTTTATTCACATCATTCCAGTAATTTCTTAAATTTCTTCTTGTTGAATAAATGAGTGAAGGGTTAAATGTATTCTGGTAAATCTTCTAGATTTGTTTTGTCTGGTTCCTTTCTGATTTTGCCATTATTCTGTTCTATAGTTTTTGTTGCCTGTCTTCTTGTTTTGAATTCAATGTCTTAGTGTTTTATCCTGCAGCTTCCTGAACATTTTGTAAACTTTATCATCCCATTCATCCAGTTAACTTCTGGATTGTGTTTTACCAACCAGTCATGACCCAGAAACATGTCTGTTCCATTCAAATCCATTACTGTAGCTTCTATCTATTTCTTATATCTATTGGTTTTGATTTCTAGAGGTACCACCTTGGTCACCTCTCTATTCTTTGTTCCGTCTGCATTAAAAACTTTGAATGAGAAGTTTATTGGTTTGGTCTGTATCCTTTTTTCTTGCCATTCTTTGGCTTCACTTTTGCTTGCATGTTCAATTCTCTTTCAACATTACTCTGTCAGTTTGGAATAACATATTTATCTAGAGAATTTACAAGGAAGATCTTCTCTAAAACCCTGTTTCTTGTCTTCATTGTCATTGTCTTCAGATTCCTCTTGAATTTTTTATTTCTTCATTGACTGTTCCTCTTTACAGTCTTTCACAATATGTCCTTCTTCATTGCATTTGAAACATTTTTGAGTTTTCTTTTTCTTCCAGTATTCTTTGACCATATATCTATACTTGTTGCAATTGAAGTACTTTGGCATCCCATCTTTGAAGTTGTTGTTAGACTTCTCTATGTCCATAGGTTGTCCCTTTCCTTCATATGTTGTTCCTGTTCCTATCTTGTTGTCAAGATCATTAACAGGAGACTTCATTTTTATTTTCTCTTTTCTTTTTTTAGTTTATTTTTCTTTCTTTTTCTTTTTCTTTTTCTATTTTTAGAACAGCTCGGGTTAGGGTTTATCTGTCACACTGTCACATCAGTCACAAGATGATGGCGTAGTCACAAGACTGATCACGGAACTTGGGAGAATGGAGTAGAAGGTTCTGGAATAAAGTGACATCATACAGCATGGACAACATATGCTGGCCTCATGTTATACACATGGTCATTAGGGTAGGGTGCACAGTAGTGAGCACAGACCATGAGTAGTAGTATATAAGGTAGACTACTTTGTACTAGGAACTCTATCAAGTTCTCTTGTATTACTCAATACAAGAGTTGTCTTATTGCTTAACACTTTGAGCTTTAAGTCATAACACTTGTAGTCATTTCCTCCTTCTGTGGATTCATATCCTTATCCAACTGAGATAATTACTACCTTCTACTTCTTGAGTGACTTTGGTGCTACAATAGGTGGGTATCCCAATATTGTCTTGATGATATCTTATCATATATTCTTCTTTAGCAAAAAGATGGCATGTAACTTATCTGTATCTGCCTTTATGGCTAAAGTATTGAACTCAATCATAAAGTTTGCCATATTTTGTTTTTCTTGTTTAAAGGTCTTAATCTTCCATTTAGCATTTTCTGCCTTTGTCTTGTCACTGAATGTGATCTTGATTTCTTTAACAAATTCTTTCCAATCTTGGGTTTCTAGTTCTTCATCTAGTTCATCTCTAGGTGTAAATATCTGCTACACCTTCCCTGAGACAAGCCAGAATCACTGTGATCCTATCATTGGTCTCTATAACTCTATTACTCTTAAAGAATAATTGGATTCCTCTCTACTAGTCTTCAAATTTTGTCTTGTCTCTATCAAACTATTCTAGATCTGGAACCATACTCTTTGGCATAGTAGCCTGTATGTTGTTGTTCATCATTACTGGTGTTGGTTCTATAGACATTTCTTTGTCTAAACTTTCATAGGTTTCTTTTAAGGCTTTGTTCATGATCTGTAAGGATCTATGTCTTTCTGATAGTACCTCAATATCATCCATTCATCTTGAACTCATCTTGATTCTTCTCATGGTCTATGCCACATGTGTTTTGTTCTTTGTCTGGTGGTAACTTCATCTAATTCATCTGTGGACTAACCACTATGTACCTCTCCTTTTGCAAGGTGAGCTCAATGACATTTTACCAAATATTATGATCTTAGCTCAGAGCTCAGATTGCACTTAGGAAAAGACTTGAGAAGGAATAAAGAATTGATATCAAGTGGTAAAGTGTTATGATATGGTAAAGAGTGAAGTAGTAATATTCTTTATATATTCTTTAGAATTTTATATTGGATTTTACTTTGGATTTATTTTTCTTTTATTATATTGATGATGATAATAAAGAGGCACATGACACTGCTGTCACACAATGTGATGTCATAAAGCCTAGAATAGACTAGAGCAGGCTAGAGCAGTCTAAATAGATAATGTTAAGAAACATGTTAACTACACAACTACTTCATAGTATACACATGGTATACTCATAGACAACGCATGGACTTTAGGGTAGAGTAATTATTAAGTAGCATGAACCATGTGTAACTTATATAAATAGGATAGCAATCCAGCAAAGACTCTTTGTTGAGTTCTCTTGTAATCTCTACATTAATAGCCTACTGAGAACTTTGCTGCCTTGTGTGATTATTGGACTTTGTGTTTAGTGGTTGCCACAATATAAAGCATAAGGATACAGGATAATATCTATGCTATATATACAGTCAGGCAACAAGAAAGAAGTCTATAATACATAAAGTAAATCAGTCATATAAACATAAGGATAGAGCAAGAATGTGGCACCTACTACATGAGGTGCTGACTGAGACTACTTTGGCACAGCTGATTGTGTCATCATTATCCTTTACCCTAGTCCATACTGCATCCATGAGGTATCAATCATAATACTATGTCTTTCAATTATATTGGAGCAATAGTGTTCTTTGCCACCACTACTACAAGGAGCTTTCTAATTGGATCCAGGATCCTATTTCCACCTAGAAATAAGATAAGCCTATCTTATTTCAGGATATGTATACTCTAGTAATAACTATTAATCACTGATACTAGGAACATAGCTAAAAGTACAATTATATAAGATAAGTAGGAAAAGAGGCTCTCAAATCTCACTCTAGAAAGTAAGGTAAGACTTTCTCTACTGGAAATACTGTAAGCTTCTAGAATTGGACAAACCAGTTCCTGGCAGCATTATCTACTAAATCATTGTTTTTTAAGATATCCAATCTGTTATTCTCTACTTCTAAGAGACAATCTAATTTCCTGTGGATAGATCTTTCTTCCAAGCTGGCCAACAATAACAAGTTGACTAGTAATGAGTACAAAAATCACCTCAAAAATAATCTATGCCTTTACTGTAAAGCAGAGAATTTTAAACTAGACTTGTTTCTTAAGAAGCAAACTACAATCTCTCTTAAGAACTATAGTGCTTCAGTAGTTGCTGATACTTCTACAGCCACTTCCAAGAAACTCTCAGAAAAACAAAGAGCAACCTCCAGAACTCTATATAGACTAAGAGCTACATTGAACTTTCCTATATAGTAACAAGTTCTATTTAGCTCAATATATCCATTCTTTCAGACTCCTACTCTCTCTTTGTTTCTCTGACTATTCTCTTGGTCCTTGGTTAGAACTATTTTAATAAAACCTTGTTTTGAGCTTAAATTGACTCTAGATCTACTTATTGTTTTGCAGACTCAAAATTTGTAAATACTTGTAACTTGAAGATATCTACAATCTCACCAGTTTCCCTTTGCTTGTTTGATGGCTCATCAAATAGCACTATCTCCAAAATTGCTATCCTGCCTATAATCTTTCCCTCTGATAATTGTATAACTCTAGACTTCTATGTTACTCTACTTGATTCTTCTTACTCTTTAGTCCTTGGATATAACTGGCTTGCCTGATACAAACCACTGAATGACTGGGCAAATGTGTTAGTAAACTTCTATCCATCTTTGTGGGAAAATCTTGCTTTTTCTCATATTACAGCTAAAACACTATTAGTATCTCTATTATCTTCTAATATCTTCTAATATCTCTCTGTATTTATTAGACTCCATAGTTTCCATACTGTCATCTGAAACCTCTGTGTCCAACTTCAAGAAATCTAACATTACTATCATTGATGCTGCAGCCTTTTTATATATATCAAAACTTCCAAGCCCTAGTAAGTTTCAAATTTGTTTTCACTTCTCATCAGTCTTATGACCTCAAGATTAATCTGAAAGAGGATGTATAACCTCTGGTTAGTACTATCTACTCTCTTTCAGCATCTAAACAAGAGACTTTCAAGAAATTCATTGAGGAAAACTTTCATACAAGTTTCATTTGACTAACCTCATTTCTATATAGTGCACTAGTTTCATTTGTTAAGAAGAAAGATAGTTCACTGTACCTCTATGTCAACTTCTACAGTGTCAACTACATCACAAAAAAGAATTTTTATCCACTCCCTCTTATCTCCAATCTACTGGACTTATCTTACAAAGCCTGTATATATACAAAGATAGATCTTTGCCATATTTACTACTTGGTTTTTATTACTAACAGTAATGAATGGAAGACCACTTTCAGGATACATTATGAATCATTTGAATAGTCTGTAATATCATTCAGTCTTACCAATGTCCTAGCAGTCTTTCAACAATTCATGAATAACCTTTTCTCTAATCTTTTGGATATCTGTGTTATGATATATCTGGATAATATACTCATCTACTCAAATAATATATCTGCATATTACTATTATGTTAAAAAAGTACTCAGACATCTCTGCAAGGCTAATATTTATGCCAAAGCAAAGAAGTACAAGTCTTATTTCAAGTCAGTAGAGTACTTAGAATACATCTTTCCTCCTTCTGGTCTTACTATGTCTAACAACAAAGTAAAGATTATTCAAGACTGGCTGGAGCCCAATAAGATCAAGGATACTTAGTCCTTCTTAGATTTTGCCAACTTTTACTGGTAGTTTATTTTTGACTACTTAGATATCATCATTCTTATCACAAATGAGCTACTCACTGGTTGTGATATCTAAACTTAATGGTATTTCAGAGGTTCAGTATAAGGAAGTAATGATAATAGGTAATAAATAGTATCAATAAGAATAATTAATGTTGTTAAGTCTGGAGTCTAATCTTTAGACACAGAAGTATTTCTATAAAATAGTAATCCTATTTCAACAGCTCAAAGAAACCATTCGAACTCTTAAAGCATTCATACACAAATATCTTCTCAAATCTCCAACAACAACAACTACTACTACACTATGGCATCAGCATCCCCAAACCCATACATCTCCAGAAAGCTAAACAACATGGACCAGGCACAAATCATGAAAAGAGAAAGAGAAGATTGGTCAAGGTTATATTACAAGACATTGAAGGGGTTGGAGACAATGATTGATGTACAGAGAATGGTGAAAGACATCAAGAAGTTGATAGAAGAGGTGAATACAACGTTAACAGAAGTGGAAGGAACCATCCTAGCTGCAAGCATCAACAATCGAATGGTAAATACTACCAACATAACAGGAATATCAGAAGATCTTTGGTACATAGTATAAAGCGACATGGAAGATTGAGTGTTCCAAATACAAAGAATGTTAGCAGATAAACTGGATGCATACAAGAGAAAAGGAAATCAATATGTGGAGGAAAATATCTGGGAAATTCAAGAATTATATGTTGATGAAGAATAAAAGGAAAAAAACAAAGGAAAAGTAGAAGATGAGGAAGTCATACTAATTAAACCCTATGAAGTATCAGAGTCAAGTTCAACAAAAAGCTCAAGTTTTATTAATGAAGAAGTCGACAATCTTCTAAAACACATGAAATTCGTCAAGACACCCACCCAAACAAGGATTTTCTGGCCACCACCAAGCTATTGCCATCACATGATCAAAACTCACACCTGATAGAAGCTGTCATCTGTCATAGCAGCTGTCAGGCTAATTTTAGAAGGTAACTAATTATATCACTACATTGATATGCTTGTATCTCTATAAATACTTATTGCTATGTAATATACTGTATATTATTGGAGATAGTTTGATGAGCACTTTTTAATGCAAGTTTGATCATGCAAATCCATCTAGTTATTCACAAGATATTAGCAAACAAAGACTTTATAGTTACTGATGACCTGATATCTCAGTTGATTGTTGTTACTTTTGTACATCCTATATATGTACAGATAGCCCTCATTTGGAGCTTTAGAGCACAACTTAGTTTGTGAGAATTGGTCCACTAGTTGTAGATATATAAGCTGAATGAAGTTTATAACAAGAACATTTCTTAGAAGTTTGACTTCTCTTGTTATTATGCTTTTAACTCCTTAAAAAAACATTTACCTCCACTTCTATTCTTATATACTGGATCTCTAATACTTAGCTCATTGTGGAAACAGATGTCTCTGACTATACTCTTGCTACAATTCTTTTTATTATAAATAAAAACAATAAAGTTTACTTAGTTGCATTTCACTTCTGTACTTTCACTACAGAGTAGTTGAATTATAATATATATGACAAGAAACTTCTAGCTATTTTTAAAGCTTTCAAAATTTGGTGCCACTATTTAAAAAGTCTAGCCTTTTCTATTAACATTATTACAGATTACAAAAACCTTGAGTATTTTTCTACTACTAAGATGTTGACCTGCAAATAAACATAGTAGTCCAAATACCTCTCACAGTTCAACCTTGTTATTAGGTTCTACTCTGAATATCTTGATACTAAATTGAACACTCTTACTAGACAGTAGGATGTTTTATTATATTGTTACGAACTTAAGACCTTAGAGTAGGTCAAAAAAAAGAACCTTATATAGGGATTACACAAGAGAACTCAATAGAGAACTCTGTACAAAATAGTCTACCTTATATACTAAATCTACATAATCCATGCTAGCTACTTCTAACTACCCTAAACAGCCATGTGTTAACCTTAAGGTCAACATATATTGTACATACTGTATGACATCATCTTTTCCAGAACCTTCTATATTCTTTTCTGAATCATGTGACTTGTGATCATGTCATCTGATGTGACTGCATGATATTGTCACTCTAACCCTAACCCTAAGTTCTAAAAATAGAAAAAATGGAAAATAAATCAAAAGGAAAATGAAAATAGAAAAGAAAAGAAAAATAAATTAAGTTTACTACTTTCATCTTTGACATATATGCCAGGTCTACCCATTCAGAAAATACATCCCCATGGTGATACTACTCCTCAACATTCATGAAACAAGCCTATCTTCTATAACAGCCACCTTTCTTGCAATATATTCTCATATTAGTGATATAATAATCTGAATATCTTATCTCCTATAATAGGAATACTCCTATTCAACTCAGTCTTCTATAACAGAGTTCTACCTTACTCCTATCAGTATCTCATTACTGAAACCTCCACTTGAGGTAATACACTGAAACTCCAAGCATCTCCTATATTTACTACTCATATATAAGACTAGTAGTTATACTGTAATTTGCTAGTCTGATAATCAATGAAGATAATTATTATTGAACTTAATCTCTGGTATTCAACAGTAACACACCAAATCAGCACTCACTCCTATCTTGGACTTCATCCAATTCATCTGAAGTTGCAACCATATAGTAGACAAATGGCATAGCACATAAGCTAAAGCCAAGATTGTTCTACAAGTTTGCATCACCAAGCATAAAGTTTACATACTCCATGTATTACTGAGCTAATCCTATGGACTTTTGCCTTCTGATATGCAAGTTACCCTGATTTCTAGTAATCCTCAAATATTAGAGGGGTAAAGATCCATGAAGTTAGTAAGGATCTAGTAAGAATATCCAAGATAAAATGGAGATGTGTAATCCACATCAGAAAAAGTTGGAAAGTGCAGATGATGGAGAAGGGATTATTCATAAGTTGGGATAGATGTGGTTGGAAACAAGGGGTGATAATGGGTTTATACTCAAGAGAGCCTAAGGTATAATCTAGAAGCATCAAATCTTCTCACTAAAGCTCTTGAATAAATCTTAAGTACTTAAAAACCTAATAAGAAAATGTCTTTTCATCAAAAAGTGTTTTCTAGCATAACATAACAGTGATGTAGTCAGTCTTGAACCTCTCAAGTACTCAGTCTTCTATAATAAAGATACTTCTATTCAACTCAGCCTTTCATAGTGGTATTTCCCTATCAATCTCTTTCAGTATCTTATCACTAAAATCTTCACTTAATACTGTACTCTAAAATCTCCAAGTGTTATAAGATGAGTGTATAGACAGACTTTAGGGTTAGGGTTAGGACAGATAAGATATAGGACAGTAGTATATTATTAGTCTACAACAGGAAAAGGGCATGTGAGATGATGTCATAGGCCTAGAATGGTCTAGAGCAGTCTATAGGTCTAGAAGGGTCTACAAGGCTAGAAGAGCCTAGATGATGATGTCAGAGAGCATGTACACCACATTGCTACCACATGGTCAACACATGGATGTTAGGGCAGGATGCACAGTCTTGCACAGTCACTGTGGAGTAGACACAAGATAGATACATTGTTGTAGCACAGACCACTTGTAACTTATATAAATAGAGTAGCAATGCAGCAAGGGCTCCTTGTCAAGTTCTCTTGTAATCCCCACTACTAGATAGCCAGTTGAGAGCTTTGCTGAAGTAAGCATACTACAAGTGCCGTTCTAGCGAGTGGTTGCTATAATACTAAGTATCTTCTATAATTTATACTTGTATATAAGACTAGTAATTACACTATAATCTTCTAGTCTAATAATTAAATATTAAAGTTGAGCTTAATCCCTGTTATGGGATGCTTGGAACATGAACAATTTTTATTTTCTTTTTCTTTTTCTTTTATTTTCTGACTTTATAGGGATTTTGTTTTCTTTTTCTTTTTCTTTTCTTTTCTTTTGGACGATGAAGAGGCACATGACATCGCAGTCACATGACATGTCACATG
>Ga0157358_1000718_pt1 | contig 14107 bp, 8 predicted proteins | sample AttcapACBM2_FD_111484 | JGI IMG/M metagenome (GOLD analysis project Ga0157358, IMG submission 111484) | Fungus gardens microbial communities from leaf cutter ant in Botucatu, State of São Paulo, Brazil - Atta capiguara ACBM2 | ecosystem: Host-associated > Fungi > Mycelium > Unclassified ...
ATTCAGCGCTTCGATCCGGTCGGGGTCGGCGCGCGCGACCTGCGCGACTGCCTGCTGGTGCAGCTTTCCCAGTTCGCGCCGACCACGCCGATGCTGGCCGAAGCGCGTTTGATCGTCAGCGACCATCTCGACCTGCTGGCCAACCACGATTTCCGCAGCCTGATGCGCGTCACCCGTTTCAAAGAAGATGTGCTGAAAGAGGCGATGCTGCTGATTCAGTCGCTGGATCCGCGTCCTGGCCAGTCGGTGCAGACCGGCGAGCCGGAATATGTCATTCCCGATGTGCTGGTGCGCAAAGTGGGCAAGCGCTGGACGGTGGAACTCAACGCCGATAGCGTGCCGCGTCTCAGAATCAATCAGCATTACGCCGCTATGGGCGGCGCGGCGCGGAACGACAGCGACAGCCAGTTTATCCGCAGCAATCTGCAGGAAGCGCGCTGGCTGATCAAAAGTCTGGAAAGCCGCAACGATACGCTGCTGAAAGTCACGCGCTGCATCGTTGAGCAGCAGCAGGCCTTTTTCGAGCAGGGCGAAGAGTTTATGCGTCCTATGGTGCTGGCGGATATCGCCCAGGCCGTGGATATGCATGAATCCACCATCTCTCGCGTGACCACGCAGAAATACCTGCACAGCCCGCGCGGCATCTTTGAACTTAAATATTTTTTCTCCAGCCACGTGAATACCGAAGGCGGCGGCGAAGCCTCTTCTACGGCGATCCGCGCGCTGGTGAAAAAATTAATCTCGGCGGAGAATCCCGCTAAACCCTTGAGTGACAGCAAGCTCACCACCATGTTATCTGAACAGGGCATCATGGTGGCGCGCCGGACCGTCGCTAAATATCGCGAGTCTTTATCTATCCCGCCCTCCAATCAGCGTAAACAGCTGGTTTGACCGAAATGAGAAGGAAGACCTATGCAGCTAAACCTCACTGGGCAAAACGTTGAAATCACCGAACCACTGCGTGAATTCATCAACACGAAATTTGCCAAACTGGAACACTACTTCGATCGTATCAATCAGGTTTATATTGTTCTGAAAGTGGAAAAGGTCACTCAGGTTGCGGAAGCGACTTTGCACGTCAACGGCGGCGAGCTGCACGCCACGTCGGAAGCGGAAGATATGTACGCGGCGCTTGACGGACTGGTGGATAAACTCGCCCGTCAGCTCACCCGGCACAAAGACAAACTGAAAAAACACTAACCTTCACGCTTGCAGCGCGCTTGCCGCGCGCTCGGGGCGGTCAGGATGGGGCGGATTTACCGCCCCGTTTTGCCATCTGTGCAAGCGCCACGGGATACCGCGCGGCCGTTTAGCGCGGCAGGCCTGCGGCTCTGTGAACTCGCAAGTGAAACGACAATGAACAACGATCTGACACTGGAACTGAGCACCGTGCTGACGCCGGACTGTACGCGCAGCGGCGTACACTGCCAGAGTAAAAAGCGCGCGCTGGAAATTATCAGCGAGCTGGCAGCGAAGCAGCTTAACCTGCCGCATCAAACGCTGTTTGAAGCGATCCTGACCCGTGAACGCATGGGCAGCACCGGTATCGGCAACGGTATCGCCATTCCGCACGGCAAGCTGGAAGAGGATACGCTGCGCGCCGTCGGCGTCTTTATCAGCCTCGACCAGCCTATCGCATTCGATGCGGTAGACAACCAGCCGGTCGATCTGCTGTTTGCGCTGCTGGTGCCGGCGGATCAGTGCAAAACCCATCTGCACACGCTCTCTCTGGTCGCGAAGCGCCTGGCGGATAAGACCGTGTGTCGCCGCCTGCGCGCGGCGCAGAGCGATGAAGAACTCTACGCCATTATTACAGAAGCTCCAGAGGAGCAGTAACGCGCGCTGCGCTTTTACCGGCGTGCGCGCCGGTTTAAAACGGGAGAGAAGGTCATGGTGCTGATGATCGTTAGCGGTCGGTCAGGCTCAGGAAAGTCGGTAGCGCTACGCGCGCTGGAAGATATGGGGTTCTACTGCGTCGATAACCTGCCCGTGGTGCTGTTGCCCGAGCTGGCGAACTCACTGGTGGAGCGCAATATTTCGGCCGCCGTCAGCATCGACGTGCGCAATATGCCGGAGTCGCCAGAGGTATTCGAACATGCGCTGAATAATCTGCCGGACGCCTTTTCGCCGCAGCTGCTGTTTCTGGACGCCGATCGCAATACGCTAATCCGCCGCTACAGCGACACGCGCCGCCTGCACCCGCTCTCCAGCAAAAATCTGTCGCTGGAAAGCGCCATCGATGAAGAGAACGATCTGCTGGAGCCGCTGCGCTCGCGCGCCGATTTAATTATCGATACCTCAGAAATGTCGGTTCACGAGCTGGCTGAGATGCTGCGCACGCGCCTGTTGGGCAAGCGCGAACGCGAACTGACCATGGTATTCGAGTCTTTTGGCTTCAAGCACGGCATCCCTATCGACGCTGACTACGTTTTTGACGTGCGCTTTCTGCCGAACCCGCACTGGGATCCCAAGCTGCGGCCGATGACCGGCCTCGATCGCCCCGTAGCGGCGTTTCTCGATCGCCATACTGAAGTGCACAACTTTATCTACCAGACACGCAGCTACCTTGAACTGTGGCTGCCCATGCTGGAAACCAACAACCGCAGCTATCTGACCGTCGCCATCGGCTGTACCGGCGGTAAACACCGTTCGGTCTATATCGCCGAGCAGCTGGCGGACTACTTCCGCTCACGCGGCAAAAACGTGCAGTCACGCCATCGTACGCTGGAAAAACGCAAATCATGACCGTCAAGCAAACTGTGGAAATCAAAAATAAGCTGGGCATGCACGCGCGTCCGGCCATGAAGCTGTTTGAGCTGGTGCAGAGCTTCGACGCCGAAGTGTTGCTGCGTAACGAATCCGGCACCGAGGCGGAGGCCAGCAGCGTCATCGCTCTGCTGATGCTCGACTCGGCGAAAGGCGGTCATATTGAAATCGAAGCCAGCGGCCCGGAAGAGCGCCAGGCGCTGGCTGCCGTCATCGAACTTTTCGAGGCCGGCTTCGACGAAGAGTAAAGGCTAGTTGAGATGATGGCGCTGCAGGAAGCCTTCCCCGCCTAGCTGGCGCATCTGGCGCATAATCCACTGCTGGCGCTGCCGCACATAGCCTGAGGGCGCGTCGGCGCGAAAACGGATGGGATTCGGCAGCACCGCCGCCAGCAGCGCCGCTTCCGCTATCGTCAAACGGCTGGCTGGCTTATGGAAATAGCGCTGCGCCGCCGCCTCCACGCCGAAGGTGCCCTGCCCGAACTCGGCGATATTGAGATAAACCGTCAGGATGCGACGTTTGGTCCAGACGGTTTCGATGCCGACCGTTAAGCCCGCCTCCAGCCCTTTCCTCACCCAGCTGCGTCCATCCCAGAGAAAGAGATTTTTCGCCGTTTGCTGCGACAGCGTCGAGGCGCCGCGCATGCGCTCGCCTTCGCTGCCCAGCGCCGTTTCAATCGCATCGACGTCAAAACCCCAGTGCTCGGGAAATTTTTGATCTTCTGCGGCGATCACCGCCAGCGCCATCCACGGCGATATCTCGTCATGGCCCGCCCAGTCGGCGTGCGCGACGTAATGAAAGTCGCCGCGCAGCCAGGCGCCGATTTGCCGTTCCACCATTACCGCGGAAAACGGCACCGGCAGAAAGGAAAACAGAATAATTCCCGCAACCCAGATACCCGCTATAGCGACCACTGCGCCGATAACAGCGCGCTTAACGCGTTGCCAGCGGCTCCCTTTATTCTTGCTCATGCAATGTTCTCTTACCTGTTCCCTGCATTAATCAATTCCCGACGTGATGAAAGTCGCGTCCTGGTCAAAATCGCTGAAGAAGCGCCTGAATTTGCGCCTCGCTTAACCGTTGCAGCACAGTTGTAACCGTAAAATATTAAAACAGATCGAATGACATCAAGCACTTCCGTGAAAAAGGAATCGGTTCCATACTTGTTGTCCGCTTATCGCTTTCCACGCCATATACTTAACGATTTGTGATAAGCGCCATTTCAAATGATTCGATTCTCTAAACTATGACAGCCGGTGCACTGTTGTGGTTTTCACCAATTGAAGCGAATGGTTACACAACAGGCAACTTCAGGCTGCTAATTTGATCTTCATAGCGCTGCCTGGGCCACTCAATTTTATGCTTAGCGCCCTGTAAAATGACAGGACTTAATTTAAATCTGGAACTTTAAAGGCGTGCTTTCCAAAACGTTTTGGATAATATCGTGGCAATAGCACTTTATACTTTAAATTTCATTGCGTTATCATACTTCAAACCGCTAAAAACCGCTGGGCGCCCTTTTCCCTGGTTTAAGGCCATGCTCTTATCGTCACGGCAACCGAAAACCGCACAAAAAATGCAACAATTGGTCAAAATAAGCGCAATGCAACGCAGAAATTAATTCCTTGCTTGACTGTGTTGCCAAATTAATGTTTTCTGTATTTAAACGCTGCTCAACATCACACATTTTAATGAATCTTTACCTGGTCATTGATGAATTTGCTAAGGTGATGACAGACGTTAACCGATACCACGCTGCTGCGCTTAAACTCCTCCAAGTATAGCAACAGCGACTTTTTCCCTGGTGTTGGCGCAGTATTCGCGCACCCCGGTCTTCGACTGGGGTCATTTTTTTTCAGGCCCCCTGGTTTTCTCTTTCCGCTACCCAGTCGCGCAATACCTGAACGTCATGACGCCACTCGCGCTTGAGCTCTTCGACCCATTCGCCTACGTTGTCCCACCATGCCGGCAGCTCCGGGCTTTGAATCTGTTTAGCCACCTGCTGCAGATGCTGTAACCCGACCGATCCCGCTGCGCCTTTGATTTTGTGTCCCTCTTCCGCAATGCCTTTCTGGTCGCGCGCCATAAGATTTGAATCGAGCACCTCCAGATAGTCAGGCATCATCTGTTCGAACATCGTCAGGCTCTGCGTAATCAGGCTGGGCCCCACCAGTTCGATATATTGCTCCAGCATCGGCACATCCAGCAGCGCGCGCGTCTTGTCATCGCTTTCAGGGTGTTCAGCGTCGACCTCTTCGTTCTGATGATCCCAGAACTTCTTGATCATGGCGGTCAGCGCCGGAACGGAGAGCGGTTTGCTCAGCACGTCGTCCATACCGGCCTCCAGATACTCTTTTTTGTCTTTGAGCACGTTGGCGGTCAGCGCCACCAGCGGCGGCAGGCTGGCGTCTGGATAGCGCTGATGGATGGCGCGCGAGACGTCGAGGCCGGTCATATCCGGCAGCTGGATATCCAGCAGGGCGAGATCGAATTCCAGCGGATCGAACATCTCCAGCGCGGCCTGCCCGGTCATGGCAACCTCGACGCTGCAGCCCAGCTTCTCCAGCACCGAGCGCGCCACAATCACGTTCAGCTCGATATCTTCCACCAGCAAAACGTGTAGCGCCGGCAGCGGCATGCTGCTGTCTCTGCTGTCATCCTCTACCTCTTCGGCCACGCGCGGCGCCTTAATCAGCACGGTAAAGCAGGAGCCCTGGCCCGGCGCGCTGCGGACGGTAATATCGCCGCCCATCGCCTGCGCCAGCCGACGCGACACCGCCAGTCCGATGCCGGTGCCGGTGGCCGGCTTGCCGCCGTGCTGATCTTTCACCTGATAATACATGGCGAAGATCTTGTCCTGCTCTTCCTGCGGGATGCCCTGGCCGGAGTCTTCCACCTCGAAGCGCAGCGTCTCGTTCGGCTCGTAGGCGACGCGCACCACGATTTCACCCTGCTGGGTGAACTTCACCGCGTTGCCGATCAGGTTCCATAAGATCTGACGCAGGCGCGTGCCGTCGGCGCAAATCTTGTGCGGCAGCGGTAGCTCAGGCGCCATCACGAACCTGAGCCCTTTCGGCTGCGCCAGCAGACCGGAAAGGTTCTCCAGATCCGCCAGGAAACCGGTGAAGTCGAGCGGCTGGTTATCCAGCTGCACCTTGCGGCGCTCGATCTTGTCCACTTCGATAACGTCGTTGAAGATGTTGCCGAGCGTAATCGCTGAAACGTGAATGGTTTTCAGGTATTTCAGCTGCTCCTGATTGAGATCGGTATCGAGCAAAATGCGGCTCAGGCCCACAATGCCGTTAAGCGGCGTACGCAGCTCGTGGCTGATCGTAGAGATAAAGGTGGTTTTCTCCCGGCTGGCGTTCTCCAGCGCGTCCTGATAGCGCTTACGCTCGGTAATATCGCGGCCAAAGCCCATCAGCCCGCTGCGTTTGCCGACGCGGTCGTAGTAAGGCACTTTACGAATTTCAAAACAGGCTTTGCGCCCGTCCGGATATTGCAGCCACTGTTCATACGTGAGCGACACGTTATGACGGAAAACCTTTTCATCCGTCTCCAGCACTTTGGTAGCAGCGTCGTCGTCATAGATATCGCGCGGCGTCAGGCCGATCAGCTGCTTTTCGCTTTTGCCGGTCAGCAACTCCATGGCGCGGTTACAGCCGGAGAACTGCTTGTCGATATTGCGGTAGAACACCAGATCGGGCGAAGCGTCGAGGAAAGAGCGAAGAAACGAGGATTGCTGTTCCAGTTCGATTTGCGCCTGTTCGCGACGGGCCATCTCCTCGCGCAGCTTATCCATCACCTGCTCGCGCGCCTGCTCCGCCTTGATACGATCGTTAATTTCCTGATTGAGCTGGGTGATGGTCTCTTTCATCTGCTGATTGAGCTCTAATCGCGGGTGCGCATCTCTTCCAGCTTGTCCACCAGGCGCGACAGACGCTGACGCGACTCCTCCAGCTGATCGACCACCACCGAGAGAAAGTAAACCGCCCAGGGCGTAATCAGCAGCCCGAAGAACACCGAACGTACCACGTCGATGCTCTCGACATGGCCGCGCAGCACCATGGTCACCGCCATCTGCACCACCATCGCCAGCACCACCAGCGCCGACGCCAGCAGCAGCGAAAAACGCACCAGTCCCAGCTTAACCATCAAATCAACATAATATTGCGCCAGCAGGCGAATCTGTTTCATACGAACTCCCTGGAAAAGAACAGGCTCATCATAGCGTAATTACTCTGCCGATGGCGCGACGAAGCGCCGGAAAGCGCGCGTTACGCCCCGTTATGGTGCATCTGACGCCACGATCGCCGACGATACCTGCGCTGGCGCTAAATCACTTGACTAATTGCGCCAACCGAATAATCTGGAGGGCCGCCTGCTTCTCGGCGACTGTGATCCAAACCTTTCTTTTTCTTTGTCGACAACCTTCCGTTGTCCCGGCATCCCTTTTTCCATTTGAATAGAAATTCATTTTAATTGCGTGAATAGTCGCGCTTACCTGATTAATTTTACTTATGACGCCAGCTCATTTGTGGCAAAGAGGCTGTTATAAGAAAAACAGATACATGATGTGCGGGTAATCTGCTATCCAGCATATTCTGCTGTTAAAGTGCATCAAACCAGCACGGGAAAGGGATGTGACGGCTGCATGACAGTGAGACAGTTCACATTTCGGCCGGGCAGAGGCAATGGCCGATCGCCGCTTTTTTAGCTTTTATTTAATTAAAATTCAATTAGTTAATCAATAAAAGACGGCTAAAAAGTCGACCAGGAACGCTATTTGACCTTATTCCGCTTTCCCGATAAGTTGGAAATCCGCTGGAAGCTTTCTGGACGGGTGCTCAACTCGTCATATTTATGCAGTAACAGAGATTCCCCCTGTAACAAGACCACGACGCTTGTGACAACGACGCCAAAGGCCAGACAGATGGGGCGACACAGGAGTGCAGCGCACGATGCGCGCCAGCCTGTCGCTTAGCACTTTCTGCGCCCGTAGCCCGACCAAAGGGAATCCACAGAGCCTGGGGAGGTTCACTGAAATGTTGTATGACAAATCCCTTGAAAAGGATAACTGTGGTTTCGGCCTCATCGCCCATATAGAAGGCGAACCTAGCCACAAGGTGGTGCGTACCGCTATCCACGCGCTGGCCCGTATGCAACACCGTGGCGCGATCCTTGCCGACGGCAAGACCGGCGACGGCTGTGGTCTGTTATTACAAAAACCTGACCGTTTCTTCCGCGTCGTTGCGGAAGAAAAAGGCTGGCGCCTGGCGAAAAATTACGCCGTGGGCATGCTGTTCCTCAGCCATGATGAGGAAGAGGCTCAGGCGAGCCGCCGCATTGTGGAAGAGGAAGTGGTCCGTGAAACCCTCTCTGTGGTCGGCTGGCGCGACGTGCCCGTCAATCAGGACGTATTGGGAGAGATCGCCCTCTCCTCTATGCCGCGCATTCAGCAGCTCTTTATCAACGCCCCGGCCGGCTGGCGTCCGCGCGATATGGAGCGTCGCCTTTATATGGCGCGCCGCCGCGCGGAAAAGCGCATCGAGCAGACCGACGATAAAGCATTTTATATCTGCAGCTTCTCAAACCAGGTCAATATCTATAAAGGCCTGTGTATGCCGGCCGACCTGCCGCGCTTCTATCTCGATCTGGCAGACCTGCGTCTGGAATCGGCTATCTGCCTGTTCCATCAGCGCTTCTCTACCAATACCGTGCCGCGCTGGCCGCTGGCGCAGCCGTTCCGCTATATGGTGCACAACGGCGAAATCAACACCATCGCCGGTAACCGGCAGTGGGCGCGCGCGCGCGCCTACAAATTCAACACGCCGCTGATCCCCGATCTGCAGAACGCCGGGCCGTTCGTCAATGAAACCGGCTCCGACTCCAGTTCGATGGACAACATGCTGGAGCTGTTCCTGAACGGCGGCATGGACCTGGTGCGTGCGATGCGCCTGCTGGTGCCGCCCGCATGGCAAAACAACCCGGACATGGATCCGGAACTGCGCGCCTTCTTCGACTTCAACTCCATGCATATGGAGCCGTGGGACGGCCCGGCGGGCATCGTCATGTCCGACGGCCGCTACGCCGCCTGTAACCTTGACCGTAACGGCCTGCGCCCGGCGCGCTACGTCATTACCAAAGACAAGCTGATCACCTGCGCCTCCGAAGTCGGCATCTGGGATTACCAGCCGGACGAAGTGGTAGAGAAAGGCCGCGTCGGTCCCGGCGAGCTGATGGTGATCGACACCCGTATCGGGCGCATCCTCCATTCGGCGGAAACCGATAACGATCTGAAGAGTCGCCATCCCTATAAAGAGTGGATGGAGAAAAACGTTAAGCGTCTGGTGCCGTTCGAAGATCTGCCTGACGACCAGGTCGGCAGCCGCGAGCTGAACGATCCGCTGCTGGCGACCTACCAGAAGCAGTTCGGCTACAGCAGCGAAGAACTCGATACGATTATTCGCGTGCTGGGCGAGAACGGCCAGGAAGCGGTCGGCTCCATGGGCGACGACACGCCGTTCGCCGTGCTTTCCAGCCGCCCGCGCATTATTTATGACTATTTCCGCCAGCAGTTTGCGCAGGTGACCAACCCGCCGATCGATCCGCTGCGTGAAAACCATGTGATGTCGCTGGCCACCAGCATCGGCCGCGAAATGAACGTCTTCTGCGAAGCAGAAGGTCAGGCGCACCGCGTCAGCTTTAAGTCCCCTATCCTGCTGTGGTCCGACTTTAATCAGCTGACCACCATGGAAGGCGAGTACTATCGCGCCGACACGCTCGACTGCACCTTCGACCCGGCGACGCAAACGCTGGAACAGGCGATGCACGCGCTGTGCGACGAGGCCGAACGTATGGTGCGCGACGGCACCGTGCTGCTGGTGCTCTCCGATCGCGCCATCGGCGAAAACCGCCTGCCGGTTCCGGCGCCGATGATCGTCGGCGCGGTGCAGACGCGTCTGGTTGAGAAAAACCTGCGCTGCGACGCCAATATTATCGTTGAGACCGCTAGCGCGCGCGATCCGCACCACTTTGCCGTACTGCTCGGCTTCGGCGCGACCGCTATCTATCCTTATCTGGCCTATGAATCGCTGGCGAAGATGGTCGACAGCAACGTGATCGAAAAAGACTATCGCGCGGTGATGCTGAACTACCGTAACGGCATCAACAAAGGCCTTTACAAGATCATGTCCAAAATGGGCATCTCGACCATCGCCTCCTATCGCTGCTCGAAACTGTTCGAAGCGGTGGGCCTGCATGCCGATGTATCGCGCCTCTGCTTCCAGGGCGTGGTCAGCCGCATCAGCGGCGCCAGCTTCGCCGACTTCCAGCAGGATCTCACCAACCTGGCGAAACGCGCCTGGCTGCAGCGCAAGCCGCTGGACCAGGGCGGCCTGCTGAAGTATGTGCACGGCGGCGAGTATCACGCCTATAACCCGGACGTGGTGGGTACGCTGCAACGCGCCGTAGAGAGCGGCGAATACAGCGACTATCAGGCCTATGCGAAGCTGGTGAACGAGCGTCCAGTAGCGACGCTGCGCGATCTGCTGGCGCTGCAGCCAGGCACCGAATCGATCCACATCGACGACGTCGAGCCGGCCAGCGAGCTGTTTAAGCGTTTTGACACCGCGGCGATGTCTATCGGCGCGCTCAGTCCGGAGGCGCATGAGGCGCTGGCCGAAGCGATGAACTCGCTCGGCGGCTGCTCCAACTCTGGCGAAGGCGGCGAAGATCCGGCGCGCTACGGCACCAACAAAGTCTCGCGCATCAAGCAGGTTGCTTCCGGCCGCTTCGGCGTGACGCCAGCCTATCTGGTCAATGCCGACGTCATTCAGATTAAAGTGGCGCAGGGTGCGAAACCAGGCGAAGGCGGCCAGCTGCCGGGCGACAAAGTCACCCCGTATATCGCGAAGCTGCGCTACTCCGTGCCGGGCGTCACGCTGATCTCCCCGCCGCCGCATCACGACATCTACTCGATCGAAGATCTGGCGCAGCTGATTTTCGACCTGAAGCAGGTGAATCCTAAAGCGATGATTTCGGTGAAGCTGGTTTCCGAACCAGGCGTCGGCACCATCGCGACCGGCGTGGCGAAAGCCTATGCCGACCTGATCACTATCGCCGGCTATGACGGCGGCACCGGCGCCAGCCCGTTAAGCTCGGTGAAATATGCAGGCTGCCCGTGGGAACTTGGCCTGGTGGAAACCCAGCAGGCGCTGGTCTCCAACGGTCTGCGTCATAAGATCCGTCTGCAGGTCGACGGCGGCCTGAAAACCGGCCTCGACATTATCAAAGCGGCGATCCTCGGCGCGGAAAGCTTCGGCTTCGGCACCGGTCCGATGGTGGCGCTGGGCTGTAAATACCTGCGTATCTGTCACCTGAACAACTGCGCGACCGGCGTAGCAACCCAGGACGACAAGCTGCGTAAGAATCACTATCACGGCCTGCCCTTCAAGGTAACCAACTACTTTGAGTTCATCGCGCGTGAAACCCGCGAGCTGATGGCCAGCCTGGGCGTGAAACGCCTGACTGACCTGATCGGCCGCACCGACCTGCTGAAAGAGCTGGACGGCTTCACCGCCAAGCAGCAGAACCTGGATCTCTCGTCGCTGCTGAAAACCGCCACGCCGATGCCGGGCAAGGCGCTGCACTGCACCGAAGGCAGCAACCCGCCTTTCGACAAAGGCGAGCTGAATAAAGCGCTGCACGACCAGGCGATGCCGTTTGTAGAAGCGAGACAGAGCAAAACCTTCTTCTTCGACATTCGCAACACTGACCGCTCCGTCGGCGCGACGCTCTCTGGCGCTATCGCGGCGATCCACGGCGATCAGGGGCTGGCGGCGGATCCGATCCGCGCGCACTTCTCCGGCACCGCCGGTCAGAGCTTCGGCGTATGGAACGCAGGCGGCGTTGAGCTGACGCTGACCGGCGACGCCAACGACTACGTCGGCAAGGGAATGGCGGGCGGTATGCTCGCAATCCGTCCGCCGGTCGGCTCCGCGTTCCGCAGCCACGAAGCGACCATTGCGGGCAACACCTGCCTCTATGGCGCGACGGGCGGCAAGCTGTTTGCCGCAGGCCGCGCGGGCGAGCGTTTCGCAGTGCGCAACTCGGGCGCGATTACGGTGGTAGAAGGGATCGGCGACAACGGATGCGAATATATGACCGGCGGCATCGTCTGCGTGCTGGGCCGCACCGGCGTTAACTTCGGCGCCGGCATGACGGGCGGCTTCGCCTACGTGCTGGATGAAGACGGCGAGTTCCGCAAGCGCGTCAACCCGGAACTGGTGGAAGTGCTCAACGTCGACGAGCTGGCGATCCATGAGGAACACCTGCGTGGTCTGATCACCGAGCATGTACAGCACACCGGCTCCAGCCGCGGCGAAGAGATCCTCGCCAACTGGCCGCTCTGGTCGTCGCGCTTCGCGCTGGTTAAACCGAAGTCCAGCGACGTCAAAGCGTTGCTGGGTCACCGCAGTCGTTCCGCAGCAGAGCTGCGCGTGCAGGCACAGTAATAGTTTGCCCCGTCCGGCGCGCCGGACGGGATAGCCGTAAGAGGTTACGATGAGTCAAAACGTATATCAATTTATCGACCTGCAGCGCGTTGACCCGCCAAAGAAGCCGCTGAAAATTCGTAAAATTGAGTTTGTCGAAATTTATGAGCCCTTTTCTGACAGCCAGGTGAAGGCGCGGGCCGATCGCTGTCTCTCGTGCGGCAACCCTTACTGCGAGTGGAAGTGTCCGGTTCACAACTACATTCCTAACTGGCTGAAGCTGGCGAACGAAGGCCGCATTATCGAAGCGGCAGAGCTGTCGCATCAGACCAACAGTCTGCCGGAAGTGTGCGGACGCGTTTGCCCGCAGGATCGTCTGTGTGAAGGCTCCTGCACCCTGAACGACGAGTTCGGCGCGGTCACCATCGGCAATATCGAGCGCTACATTAACGATAAAGCGATGGAGATGGGCTGGCGTCCGGATATGTCGCACGTGAAACCGACCGGCAAGCGCGTGGCGATTATCGGCGCGGGTCCGGCGGGCCTCGCCTGCGCGGACGTGCTGACGCGCAACGGCGTTAAAGCGGTGGTTTACGATCGCCATCCGGAAATCGGCGGCCTGCTGACCTTCGGCATTCCGTCGTTCAAGCTGGAAAAAGAGGTGATGATTAAGCGCCGCGAACTCTTTACCGGTATGGGCATTGAGTTTCAGCTGAATACGGAAGTGGGCCGCGACGTGCAGATGAGCGATTTGCTGAACGCCTATGACGCGGTCTTCCTGGGCGTCGGCACCTATCAGTCAATGCGCGGCGGGCTGGAGAACGAGGATGCGCCGGGCGTCTATGACGCGCTGCCGTTCCTGATCGCCAACACTAAGCACACGATGGGGTTTGCGCAGCAGGACGAACAGCCTTACATCAGTATGGAAGGCAAGCGCGTCGTGGTACTGGGCGGCGGCGATACCGCGATGGACTGCGTACGCACCTCTATCCGTCAGGGCGCGACGCACGTTACCTGCGCCTACCGCCGCGACGAAGCCAACATGCCAGGCTCGAAACGCGAGGTAAAAAACGCGCGTGAAGAGGGCGTGGAATTTCAGTTCAACGTGCAGCCGCTGGGCGTCGAAATCAACGCCAGCGGTCGCGTCAGCGGCGTCAAAGTGGCGCGCACCGAGATGGGCCAGCCGGATGCGGCAGGACGTCGCCGCGCGGAAATCGTGCCTGGCTCCGAGCATGTGCTGCCCGCAGACGCGGTAGTCATGGCGTTCGGCTTCCGTCCGCACAAAATGGAGTGGCTGGCCGACTTCAGCGTAGAGCTGGACGGTCAGGGACGCATTATCGCGCCGGAACAGGCTGAAAGCGCCTTCCAGACCAGCAACCCGAAAATCTTCGCCGGCGGCGATGCGGTGCGCGGTTCGGATTTGGTGGTAACGGCGATTGCCGAAGGGCGTAAAGCCGCCGAAGGCATCATGGACTATCTGGAAGTGTAAGGTTCGCGCATCGACAAAAAAGCCGGCTATCGCAGCCGGCTTTTTTATATGCTATTTCACTACCCGCAGCGACGGGCGATTGCCGCGCGGCGGCGGATCGTCATCCGGCGAGGAATCGTCTTCGCTGGCGTCGTCCGGGCGGTCGCCATCGATTACGGACATCACGGGATCGACCGGCGTCTCTTCGGCATCCTGCGCGCCCAGCTCGTAGGCGGGTTCCGGCTCGAACATCGTGCCCGCGCCGTTTTCACGCGCGTAGATCGCCAGAATAGCGGCCATCGGCACGGAGACCTGGCGCGGCACGCCGCCAAAACGCGCGTTAAAGCGCACTTCGTCGTTGCCGAGCTCCAGATTGCCG
>Ga0157358_1000720_pt1 | contig 14096 bp, 10 predicted proteins | sample AttcapACBM2_FD_111484 | JGI IMG/M metagenome (GOLD analysis project Ga0157358, IMG submission 111484) | Fungus gardens microbial communities from leaf cutter ant in Botucatu, State of São Paulo, Brazil - Atta capiguara ACBM2 | ecosystem: Host-associated > Fungi > Mycelium > Unclassified ...
AGAGATGTGAAGTGACTGAGACATGGGATGAACAGCGGGAAGCAGTACTACTACACAGCTAGGGCTTTTCTAAGTGAACGGTGGAAAAAGGACACTGGGCGAGGCGTGAAAGGTGACGTGACATTGGCCATGTATGTACCCACCCACAGGCCACAGAGATACATTGCAACCATTTGGTTCCTTGTATGTACCACCACTACTTGCCTACCAAGGGAGACATGAGAGAGTAGCTAGCTGCATATATAACTATGCAAAAAGGAAGGAATAACTAAGGTTGAACCAGTGACCAGTGTATTGTATTCGAGTCCCCACGAGTTGGTTGATGTTTAGGTGCAGGTGTTAGTAGTGTCTTTGAGTGCAAGATGTTGAGTTTGCATAATGTTTTACTTTTGTCCACATACCAACCAGCCAAATGCAACTCATTATTTACGAGGATAAAGTTCTAGTACATATTTACTACCTCAATGAAAATAGTTTACTAAATGTGCAAGTGAGATATGCAAGAGTAGGCTCACTGTTAAGTCATATTGTTACTAGCTAACACTTTGCTGGCTATGCCCGTAACAACTTTGCCTTGCATGCAAAATCTCTCTATGAAAATACGTATTCTAAGATAAGATATATTGAGCAACATCTATGTGCATTGTCCCATTATTTAAAAAAATTGATGCATATTGTCAGTTAGGGCAATATGCATCAAGAGGAAGAGGTGATTTCTGAGAACACGGCTTGCTTGACTTCGATCACTAGATTATTCTAAGATCGGCTTGCATCCGTCCAAGGTCTTCGAGTGGCTCGACGCCCCTTGCCTTTGGAATTGGCAGTATGGCAACTCAGCCTTTTTCTTAATCTGGGTGGGCTTCCTTCAACTAAACAATTAGTGGAAGTCTAATAACAATAGGTGGAAATCATATATTTGGAATGTAACCGTAAACCATTGATCTACGAATTCAAGTGAATGAAAATGTAGATAGATTTTATCCTACTTCTCTTTAATTCGATCCACGCGTAGCGTTGGGTCAGGTCGGGTTGATTAAGGTCAAATCATCTCGGGCTTTGATAGTCACATGCCAGGTATCGTTGGGTTAGGTGGTGAAAGCAGAACGGAAAATCTTTTTGGGTTTAAAACCTTTTGTTTTCATGTTTCGGGCTTGCATATTCAATGGGCAAGATGATGAGGGATTTTATCTTGGAAATTGTTTTTATTTTGCTAATCTTGCTGTTATCAAAAGAAATAGAAAATCACCTTGTTATTCAACAATTCGGTAAGAAGGCTGCGTGTTCAACAATGGGTTCGGCAACTACCATCTGTAGTGACAAGACCGGTACACTCACTTGAAATCCGGTAGTAACATTGTGTTCTTTCACCTCTTATGAGTCTCGGAGCAAACAACAAAGCATCAGATGAGAAAAGGATCTTCCACAAAAGGATCTTCTCAACCTCTTACGATTTCAATTGACCAATGCCATAGTAAAGATCCGCAGTACAGGTGTAACAGCAATCAAGCTACTAAGGAAGAAGTGCTCTTTATTTACAATACGGGCTTTCGTAAGCATAAATATAATAAGAGAGGATACCTGATACGGTGCAACATACTTGAGTGGAAAGAGGAGAGTTTTTCCTCCGAGGGCGAGTTCGATCAGGCAGACATCGCAATGGATGGTTCCAATAGGAATAGTAGTCCAGTGATTGTCAGTGCATATTCATTAGTATACGGTGCGATACTTAATACTGTTGCATAATCTAGGTTACCGAATAGGAATAGCATAGCAAAGAATCCTACGCTAAGGAATGTGTCACCTACTAGGTTCACAGTAAGGGCCGCCCTTAATAGCAGACTTGTTAGCTTGGAGTCGTGTATATCATAAGTTGATTAGTAGGTATGAGCTTACCCCGATACCTTCTCAACCTAGGAACATAATTAGGTAGTTGTCCCCAGCTACGAGCACAAGCATAAAGAATGTTAACATAGAGAGGTCTGAGAAGAATCGTTGGTTGTGTGTATCTCCTGCCATATAGCTTAACGAGAAGATGTGTACTAGTGCTTATACAGTTACTACAGCGAGGTCTTCGATGAGCATAGATACGGTTAGGCTATCGAATAGGAATCCTCAGTCAACTGTGCCATTCTGAATCGATTCAGCTACCAAGTCGAATTGATACAGGTGATCCTGATAGACCCACTTCATAGAATGCTACGTAAGATAGGAGAGCTGTTGTACACATAACTACACAAGTAATAATATGTGCACCAGTTTTTCTTACCTTACGTCCAAGGAGTCCTGCACCCATTGCACCTAGCATAGGGAGAGTCAGAATAGACCCTAGGGCCCGAAGGACGATACATGTTAGCTTAGTGAAATTTCTCCTTGTAGACGGTAATATGCTACAAGAATACCTATACCTATAGCTTATTCTGCACCTGCAATAGCGATGATGTAGATACTAGATGTTTGTCCTACGATATCATCGAATGAGAATGAGCTTACAATCACTAGTACTGTCACAGCTAGCAGCATGATTTCAATTGAGATCAGCATGAGGATGATCTATCTACTTTCGGTTGAGGACGAATCCTAGGATACCGAGAAGAAAGAGTACGATAGAGAGTGTCATGTTAATGTTTGATTACCAGAGCAATGACCACAGGAAGGAAACCGAGTCAACACATTGCGTAGGGATAGCAATACCCAAATACTCTAACTCTAGGTAGTCTATGTCTGTATAGGTATGGGGAGGGAGATACCTGAGAGGATACATATAGGGCTAACTATATACAACCCTCACCTCGGGCCATCAGAGAGATCGTATGTATCACCAGCATCAGGATATGTATTTCGGAATTACGCGCTGGTGCAGATTTGTACGTTCAGGTTATCCACGACTTCATTAGTGTCACGGATTCGCCCGAACTTTTGTCGCATAGTGCTCTGCCGATCCATAAGCTGCACCAGCATTAGATAGACTAGAGAAGTGTTGTGCGACTTGCTTCTTTACATCCACTACATAGATAGACTTAGCATCAGCAGCTATACCATGAGTATGAGCAGATCGTCGATAATCCTTGGCATCAAAGGTAGCACCTCACAAAGTGGCCAACAAGTCTACCGGACCATAGACGAGTAGGTTAGGATCAAGATCTCGGGCTTCCATTAGACTAGGAGCTACTTCGATCTTCATACCGCGCGCATGTAGAGGAGTTTTGGCATCGAGATGCTTCTTATCTTAAGAGTACTTCGCTATTGCCGCTCTATGAATGCAGGTATTGGATCTCTATTCCGAACGAGGAAAGAAGACTGAACTGGGGTAGTTTATTCTGATCCAACAACTGGCTATTAACCTTGGTTGATGCTTCATTCATACAAATCTCCTTACGGAGGATAGTCAAGAGAGTGAGTGGTTTCCCCTTAAGATAGAATAGCAGGCCACATGGTATAATCCCTTATAGGACAAGGGATTAGAAGGTTGACAAATGAAGCCAAACGTAGTGATACTCTAGCACGGAGAACCAAGAAGGGTGCTTCTGCTACAACCAAAACCCTCTATCTCATGCCTACTTGATCTCATAACACTTATAGTAAGAATGAATCCCCTGATTATAGATTAAAAGGGATATTGGCGTGTAATACTTTGATTTCTTATATTTAACAAGAATCCTTGATTTATTTTTAAAATAGCTCTTGCTTGCGCAAGGGATATGCTGATTCTTAGCATAGCTTTTTTACCGAATACAAGGATTCCTTGGCACCTGATACTGCTGAAGAGAATGATTTAGTGGGGGAGACTGGAGGTACTACGAAGAGTGTGAGGAGGGTGTCCAAACCTAAGCACATTCGTGATTCTTAGTCTCTTGAGATCCGTGAGCGAGACCGAAGCTGGAGAAGGAAAGGAGGCAGCAAGACCTATTTCTCCGATGCTATATCAAGATGATCTATAGCTTCATAGATAGAGAGAAAGGAAGCTCTCCTTCACTACGTTCCACCAGCTTAAGTAAGACATCGATACCCAGCATACCATTATGACTAGTTAGGGCGATCCCGCGCGGGAAGGCTATATCTGACCTTTTACTTTGCTGTTTCCACCTCTGCTTGCTCTGATGCGGGCAAGTAGGAAGAAAGCATATCAAGGGCTTTCCAAGATGCTTTACAATACATTACAACATGTGATAAAGATAAAGTAGTGAAAAACTTTTCACTCTAGAAGTAAGAAATATATCTTAAGAAAGGCAAACGGGATTTATTCCGTAGCGTGCATCCTGGTAGGACCATAAGGGCTGATTCGCTTTCCAGACTAGAGACCCTGTGCCCTTTCTTCGAGCTTTCACTCATAGATTCAGACTACAGCACTGCTTTTGTTGAAAAAAAACGGCCAAAGCATAGTGATCCACCGCTTATTCGAGTTAGTACAGGAAAAAGAGCCAGATAAAATTACGAATTTTCGTAAACATGGTTTTTCTATTTAGTCGGTTCGAGCACGCTCATTAAACTAAAGAGTTCATTTCCCTATTTCCTCATTCAAGCACTAGAAAAACCAGAGGAATTTCAAGCCCCGAAAGAAAGATGATGGAAACAATGCACATCGACCAAGTAGCGACCATTACCTTTGAGGATGAGGACCTGATAAACGGATCTGCTAATCATAATAAACCCTTGTATGTCACGGAGCTTAACTTCACTTAAGTTGGTGGATCCAGGTTGTGTTGTCTACAAACATAAACATTCTCCCTTTGAAGAAAATCACAAATGACATTGAGCGCAAGTCTATAGGGTCCATGGGTTCAATCAAAACTCTCAGAAAGCTCTGGGGGCAATTACACTGCCCATGCAATTCAGTTCACGAAGCAAAGCACTTGATTGAACTGGATACTTTTCTATATGGACTATTTATCTCTTGTGGATCAAGCCGGTCTAGGATAGAGAATTGTCAAAAGAAGGGTCAAATTCCCATATTCTAAGCTGCCCCTAAGAAGCTGAGAACTTATTCTCCCACTGTTTATTTTAAAAAGGAGTTTCCGGCGTGTAATTTCATGGTTTGAGCTGCTTGAGTTGAGAGCTTTAGCTGGCACTCGCGGAGGAGGAGGCGCGAAGCGACTTGTTCTTGAAAATCGTTAATCTATCGGGCACGCCTACTTAGAAATCTATATAAGATCTTATGACATTTGAGGCCGCTAAGGTGAGCCCCTCCCTATTTAGTAAAGAGGCTTCTTTCGCCCAGTAAGACTACATAAGAGAATACTCTCTTTTGACTTTATTGAAAGGTGTCCCGCTGATCTATCTCTTTAGGCTTCGCTCCGCCTCTTTTTAAGAAGTAAGGCGCGTAGCGGTAAAGTAAGCAACTAATCACTAATCTTTTCTACGACTGCTCCCCCTCGTAACACCCCCAAGACTGCCTTCTAGCTCCCGTGATTGGTTTATTTACCAGTGGGAATGCTTTATTGGCTCACTTCGCTAATGACGTATAAGAGTGTTTAACTATTCCACTTGAAGGCAAAGAACTTTCTGATTAAGAAAAAAGACCATCTGGCAAGCTACCCGATGATGTATTAGTGGAACTTGCTTTGCTCTTTTTTGAACTGTTTGATATGAGAAAAAAGAATTATTTTAATCAGATAGTATATAAAAAAAAATAGACTTTTGAACTTTCCATCCAAGTCGCTTCGCGCCTCTGCAGCCACCCCAGCAGTTATTTAATATACAGCGCTCATGGCCAAGGCAGCATTTGCTAGAATGTTTCATTGGTAGGAGTAGCACTACAAAGATATATGATATCAATTCTCGTAGGCAGGAAAAACTTCCCACTTCACCTTTCTCTTACCTTACTCAAAAAAGACATACCCAGACTCACAAAGAAGATATTCTATCCCTCACGACAAATTGAAGTGGACATAGACCAGGCCGTTAGGGCCTACTGATCGAGTGTATGCAAAGATAAATTGCTTTCTAAGGCCAGAAAGATAGAACCAACGGACTTCGCAACAAGCAAGACCTACCTTGAGAAAGACTTGTCTACGCTCAACATATGAGCTTGAAGAAAAATGACCCTGGCCTTAAACTACCTTGACCTGCACCGCCTTTCTCTATCTTTTGCCATTTAGTTGAGTGTACACCGATAGAAAAAGTTACTGGCAGCTTGCCCTGCTTACTTACTATGCGCCCTGCCTCACACTTTTATACCATATGCTTCGGCACCACCCCATTACCCGATTCCCCATGTTTAGGGCCGAACGAACCCTAAGTCGTCACCAACACCAAAACAAAAAGTGAAAGAAGCCCACTTACCCACACTTCTTTCCCCACCAAACCATAAAGTATGCGGTTGGAGGGCCTCGGTATCTCTATTTCCTTTCCTTTGAGAAACCTACACCACGAATACGTACTGTCACACCCTCCTTTTCTCAAAGCTTTTGTTTCAGCTTTCTCGTACCGATTGTTTCCTGACCGCTTTAGCGTGATGCAGAAGCATTTTTAATCTGTTTAAACACGGCGCTGTTCGCACCGGAACTATTTAAATTATCCCTCCATCTTTCGAGAGTTCGCATCGTGTATTCTGCTCCGTTCGTCTTGAGGATTCCGTGAGCGACCAAGTGGTCCTTTTGATCATTCCAGATTGGATTATCTGGGTCTAATTGGGACATTCGTTCAATAATCTCCCTTTTTAGCAAAATTATTGCGTCGATCTGATCGTCGTCCACTTTTTTTTTTGGAGTTAACGTGGAAAGACGATTCTTTATCACACTGAAGGAATCAGAATGAGGTGGTGAGTTCAGTTGCTGCACTTCTTCCCCAGGTTGCCCCGGTGCCGCGGGCAACCGCGCGGGAGCCTCCACCCCGGGGTTGGGTTGTTAAGCGAGCTATTCCTTCAATAATGCTTGATCCATCCTTTAGGGCCCCTAGAATCTTATGAATCCATGGCTCACAAGGTATTGCTGACCCTATACTAATAGCATGCGGCTGGTCATATGCCTCTAGTATTTGATAACACCTATATTTGCCTATATCTAGAAATGTAATATCTATGAAAATAACTCTAGGTTAATTCCCATCAGAGTGTGTGTAAGGCTTTCTGGGTTGAGGTACTAGAAGGCTATATATATCCCTTTTGGGTGTCAATTCGGAGGAGAAAACCATTTCAATTAATATATGACATTGAATTCATATCTGTGAAAATGATAAGCATGGGATTGAGCAGGATAGAGTTGGCCTTGCTAGAAGCCTACTTTCTTTAGAGAAAAGAGCTTATAACTCGCTTTTACTACTCATGCAATCTATCGCGAGCCTACTCAAACAGAGGGCAATCGACATTTCTTTAATAGAAAGAAGCTTATCCTGATGTGGAGTCTAGTGCTGAAAATAAACAGAAAGGTACCATGGCCTATCCGTAGCTTGATAGAATGAGAAGAAGGCATTTCCTACACCATGGCATTCTATAGATAGAGCTGCTTAAGTTTTAGTGGGAACGAACCTACGTGCTTAGATCAAATACGAATGATTCGAGATTTCCAAATCCATTGAGAGAAAGGGGAAGATCAAAAGAAGCGTCTCTTGCCAAAGAATTCGATACCCCAAAAACTGAGTGAGGAGCAAAAGCACGAGGTAGTAGTCGTGGCCGAAGTACACTTGGTTGATCAGCTGGCGGGGCGCATTGGTAAGGTCATGCAGATTGTGATGCCAGCTAGCAACGATATGCCACCCGATACAGACTCATAGATGGGCCTCGAGGAGCTTACTTACCCATTTCCAAGTGGTGAAAGAAATGGAATTCAGATGATAGGCTTCGTCGCCCTAGCTTTGATTATTATGTTAGATCTCGGGGTAGCCCCAGAAAGCCTAGTGGATTATAATCGTAGAAAGAAAGATTTATGAATCTATTAGTTCGGCAGCAAGCAGGGGAATGGGACGCATTAGGCTGATCGATGGCCTACAGATCCTATATTCGTTTCCCAAAGGCCTGAGAAAGGTGTTGTAGCCTCGGTTGACATCGCACCTAAAAAGAGAAGGTCATTTCGACAGTCAAGCCGGGGTATCGATGAAAGCTGGGTAGGCTGTCTATCTTCTTTCACAAACGGTGAGGTAAGAAATCAGTAGGAAGTAGGGGCCCTTGTTTGTTGAGGAGACAGAGTGCGTTAGCGTTCCCTTCCGAGCAATGCCTTTATACTCTTTATTGTACCTACTTGAGCTGAATTGTGGAGTCAAGCCTTGGTTACTTAAGGAAAATACAATTGTTTAGTTGCAAGATTCTTTTCCGATCATCTTATCTAAGTGCCTTTCATGGAAGTGCTGCACTTTATTCTTAAGAAGAGGGGGTGTTTAGTAGAAGCTGGTTTACTAATGCCAACATTCCTTGTCACTGTGGATCCAGTTCGTATGAGGTAAGAACTCAGGTATGTTTTATCTATATTAGAGTAATATGGGTTTGCCAAGAGTTGTGTTAGATCTTTTATTTTATTTGGTACTTGGTGGTAAAGGGAAATGTAAATGATTAGCAGAGATATATTGCTCTCTAAATCTTTGTTGGTATCTTTGATGAACTACTGTAGAAGCAGATTCTCTCTTCCTTTAAGGATCAGCGCATAAGTAAGCGGGATGAGCCCCTGTTGATAAGGGTTGGCTCCTCTGTTGATCAGGGAAGAGGGAATTAGAGCTTGGGAACCTGGAAGAAGGAATGGTAGATCTTATTGGTTGAGCTTTGCCCTTCCTCTCGGCAAATTAATCCAGGACTTCTTGTTGGATAAGGAATTCCCTTATTCTGATGGGGAAAACGTTGGATTGACTTAGGGCCTAACATTGTTTCCGAATGGTGCTGAAACAGAAGTCTTAGTAGTCGGCAACAATGAATAAGGAATCGATCGGAAGTTCGCGCCAATCGATCTTCTGTAGGAGTAGGAGGTAGCGCGAATCCCCTCTTTCTTCGTTTAGAAGAGTGCTGGACCTCCACAACGTCAAACCATAGAACACAGCTCCTTTCGATCGAACCCTAGGAAAGACGACTTTACCTTTTTCGTAGATAGTCTGAGTTCGAGCTACTGTAGTCTCCCCCGTTGACCTTCTTTTTTAGATAGAATCCTCAATGAGTGGAAAGGACTCCCAGACTTGCTCCGCAGTACGAGCCCCATACAGAGCCGCGCCCTTGTGATATGATAAGAAGAAAAGGGGCCAGGCCACCCTCTTTTCTTTTCCGCACCAAGCCTTCTTGTAAAATCGGGTGTATAGCTCAGTTGGTAGAGCATTGGGCTTTTAACCTAATGGTCGCAGGTTCAAGTCCTGCTATACCCAAAAAAACCACTCTTGTATTCGTAAGGATGCATAGTAGCCTTAAAAGAGGCCTTGAGACTCGCCCCTTTCTCATCAACATCTCGACTTCGCTCGTTGTTTTAGGTAAGTATAAAGGAGATCAGACTGGCTCGGTCATTGATAGGCCGGCCTTCTCCTTATTCATTGGATAGGGCGCGGGGGAAAGTCAAGCACTAGTTAGTTGGGGTGGGACGCACCAAAGCAGCGTTCGTTGTACTAGCGCCTTATCTTTTTAAGCAAAACAGAGGCTCGAAAGACGGAGTACGTCCGAAGTCGTTGGCTTCCTTTTTGTAGTGCGCAAGTCAGAGTGAACTTCTTCTTCTGTTTTGCGAATCTACTAACGAGAACTGCCGTACAGTCCTCTCTTTTCTTATTCTTAAGAAAGATCGTAGATGAACGTTTCGTTTCGTTACCTAAGTAGTTGAGCAATTCATTCCAAGGTAAACAAAGAGGTATTTCCTTTTCTCGTTCAGTCCTTCTCTCCTTCCATCCCAGTAGGCCTATTCATGCTTTTTTGCTATCCATCTTGATCAAATAGAAGAAGGGGAAATTCAGACTAGGCAAAAGACCTAAAATAGTTAAATAAAGATAAAACAACTTTCTTATTGTCAAGTAGTAAACCATAGTTCTCATCCTAGGAAACCATATTGATCATCGGTTCAGAGCTCCCAACTACGAAGCTCTTTTCTAGAGCGAGTCAACAATTCGTGGATCCATGGTTTGGATGAAGCTATGTACCCGGGTAGAGATGATTTGTCTCAAAGATGTTCCGCTCATCCAAGAATCTGAAACTTCATCTACATAAACTCATAAATAGCCCTTTCCTTTCTTTTCTTGACTTAAAAAGGTAATCTTCTTTTCATCTTTTATCAAGTCTTCCTCTTCCTGATTGACTCAATCAGGGATAGAAATTCGGATCTACTATGAGGAGTAGGGCAGCAGGGCAAGTGAATGAACTCTGTCCTAGGCATTTCCAATAAGTTCAGTGAAGTGAGGGTGAAACCTTTTTTGAGAGGGAAAATACACTACAAATGATATTCAATAATGGAAGGAATGAGTTGAAGATTTACTGGAAGAAAAGGATGGATAAAAAACAGTGCACTTCTCCTAACAAAACTGGATCTGGAAAAGTGCATCCCAATCTGAACCTGCGAAACCTTTCTATCTTTGTTCTTCCCACTTTCGCGCTTTCGAACTACTGGTTATGTCATCACCTTTCTTTGATGTTGACTCTTTTTGGTTAGAAGATCAGCTGCTAACCTATTTTATTTTCTAACTTACCACCTGTATCTCCGGAAACGAAAACCGGAAATGACAATCCTTTCAACTGTCTGTACAAAATTACTTTGTACGAATGCACATCTCGGCCGTCGGGTAGCTGCTCACCATTATAAAGTCTATATCCGTTGTTTCAGAAATGGAATTGCTATTCTCGATTCAGACAAGACACTGATTTGTTTACGAAACGCTCTTCATTTTATAGGATCTCTCATTCGTAAAAAAGGCCGCTCCTTCTTTTTAAAGACGAATCATTTCTTTATATATTCGATAATGGAAAAAATGGGGAGCTGTATCAATGATTCTCAATGGAAGATCGGGGCTTTTTTGACCAATTCTTATGCTAATCCTAAGAAATTCCGTTCAAGAAAGAAGAAAATCTATTTTGGGTTGAACCAACAACCTGATTGTGTGGTTATTCTGAATCCAGATAGAAAGTCATCGGTCATACTGGAAGCTGATCGATCACAAATACCGATTGCATCCTTTGTTGATTCCACGATCCCATGGGAATCCTATAAAAAAATCACTTATCCCATCCCAGCGAATGATCCTATACCGCTCGTATATCTATTTCGTCATTCGATCAAGAAAACAGTGATTCTTGAACGGAAAAAAATCACTGCTATGAAGCAAGATCGGCGTTTCACTTTGAGTAAGGGGATGGGGGTAGGCAAAAAAACCTACTCCAAGTCCTCTGACTCCCCTAAGGGGGGTAAGACCTATTTATATCTTTTTATGGTATTTTCCTCCTTTTTCATTCTTTTTCTTTTTTTAGGCCCGACCGCCTCTCCGGAGGCACTGGCAGAGTTATTATCCACCTTTTTATCTTGGCTCGGCTTTCTACTTTCGGAGCTGTGGTCCACTCTTGCACCCAAGCTCTCCTTCCAAATAAAATCAGTTATGGATTTTTTGGATAGGAGATTCCGTGGCGCTTTGGGATTGGGGATGGGGCCAGAGAAAAGCCAACCTAGCTCTGAGGGTTTCCCCAACCCGGGGGGAGCGACCATCTCACATATGGAACCAGATCCTGAATTCTGGGATTCACTCTCACCCATCGGGGAGATCCCTCCTGTCTTATCACCAGAAGGCGGTGATCATCCCCACCAGGTTCCGCAGGACCCTGCCGCTCCACCAGCCCCACAGCCTGTGGAACCGGCAGCTCCACCAGCCCCCCATCCTGTGGAACCGGCAGCTCCACCAGCCCCCCATCCTGTGGAACCTGCAGCTCCCCCAGCCCCACCCCAGCCTAACCTTCCGGTTATACCTGAAGAGGTTAGGGTGAGGCTAGGACGCAGAATCCGCCGTCTGGCGAAGCAGGCTGGTGTCGCTGTGGACGCTCCCTTCATTAACGGGAGCGTTCATCAGGTTTTGGACGATTATTTGGAGCTAGATCCGGAGAACCGTTATGATATGGAGGCTCTTCTTACCTCATTACGTGCTAATGAGTCGGAGGTCGATGACCTTATCCGGGTCTTCTTAGAGGAAAGGGGGAATAGATAGTTGACTTCTCCTCTCTTGTCTGCCGTGTTTTCTATTTTTTTTCTTCAACAAAAGTTTCTTGGTGTAGTCTATCTGGCGGCTCCCAAGGCCAATAGATAGTACGAGGCCCCACTTATACCAACCGGGTAGGTGGGGGGGAAGAAGAGTGGGTATGAGGGCTTCTTCCACAACTACATTTTCGCTTAAGCTGGACCTGTGAGACCTCGAAGCAACCGTCTACTACTAGTTATAGATGCTATTTATAATTGAATAGAATGGATGCTTCACAGCGGTTCTGCGACAGGCATGGCAGCCGGGTGAACATAGGCAGCTTTTCCTATAGGACACAAGTCTTTCTCTAAAGCACGACCTTCCGAAAAGCTCGTCTGCAATAGATATAGGGTTTACCAACCTCAGGCATGGACATAGACACCAGATCATTTTGATAGAAATGAGGTAGACTGGAAGCTAAAGCCAATAGACCAATGGAACTAATCAATCACTTGCTTTCCCGAACTGGACAGCTGGATTTTTATCAGCACTGGACTTGAATCGCGTCGATGACTCTAATCTTTAGAGACAGAAGCAGATGGGAGAAGGTTGGATATGGATCATGATCAAGTCTACCTCGTAAGCCACTTAAAGATCTTTGAGCAGCTCGAGAGATAAATCCGTCTTCATTGGTACAAAATAACCTTCGCCCCCCTTTTTTTGTTATGGGATGGTGGTTCCTGTCTATCAACTAAGGTGATAAATTGATTATATAAGAATCTAGTAGATCACGCACCTATTGTTTTTAGTGTGATCTTGTGGGAGAGTAAGGCAACGAGTGAGCCACGATTGAGACTCCTTACGGATGTTAGGTTTTTCGAATCACCGATTCCATCGATCGAGAAAGTAAGCAGCAGGCACGAGTAGACCGACTGATAGCAACGGCGAATCAACGCCCGACCCGGCTCTTTTGCCCTTTTGTTCGCGGAAGGGAGATCCTGTGCGCTAGCTATATCTGTTATGGATGGAGCCCTCACTCAACCGACCTGCTACCTGGAAATCCCCAATGCACCCATGTACCAAAGGCACTTTACTTTGAATAGGAAACACTTCCCTACTTCACTTCCTAATTAATAAAGTAGGAGGTATTCGAGTACGGAGGTACTAGACCGTGATTCTGGTCCTGATGCGGACACACCTGTCGACAACAGAGAAGGGATTCAATTGAGAGCGGATAGCAAGATCGAATGAATGGATGCTCTGAGATAGAACGAGAAAAAGCAAATTGGATTAATCCTACAAAAGCCTTACAAGGCAGGTAAACTTTATGCAGTATCTGCTACAAAAAGAAGGTTAGAGAACAGGTTCCATCTACTTTACTTTATCCGCTTTTGGGCATGAAGAACATGCTTCTTTCTCAATTTATAGGAATCGTTAACCGCAACTCTCCTTTTCAGGCTTGGATTGGTTTTTTTATGCAGTAGAGAAGCCGTTTCCTTTGAACTTGGTCCGTCGGACAGATATAGACATGGAGAAGCTTTTCAATGTCAATCTTTCACTACTTTGTTTGGACCTTGCTTCTTCACTTAATGCTTGCTTTCCGTCTTGCCTTTGCTGGGCCTACGATAGGCTGTACTCCAATACGAAATAAGATTCTGAAGGTTGGTGAAAAGCAAAAGAAGCAATTGGTTCTCAAATGCCGTGACGTCACCTAGCTTTATTCTCAATTTATCATTCTATTGGTATGTATAGTGTCTTTCATCTGCTTTTTCATTGCTTATGAACTGGAACTTGTTGGTGCATGGATTTCACGTTTCAGCAGCACGTTTGTGCATGGTTGTGAAAAGAAGGCTTTCTATACACTTATATGAACTTCATTGGCGAAAGAAAGAGAAGCTTGCCTTGATAAAGCACGGCCTACGAAGCACTCCAATGGCTTGCTTGCCTACCTGGAAAAAGCACTGCAAAGGCTTGCTTCTCAACGGCTAGAGGAGAAAGAAGCCGAGAGACTATCGAAAGGTCTTGAGCTTGTGGTACCATGCCCTGGGTGCCTG
>Ga0157358_1000722_pt1 | contig 14075 bp, 2 predicted proteins | sample AttcapACBM2_FD_111484 | JGI IMG/M metagenome (GOLD analysis project Ga0157358, IMG submission 111484) | Fungus gardens microbial communities from leaf cutter ant in Botucatu, State of São Paulo, Brazil - Atta capiguara ACBM2 | ecosystem: Host-associated > Fungi > Mycelium > Unclassified ...
CCACATGTGTTTTCCATAAGGCCACCATGCCGTATACATGTGCCCTGACGTCATACCTTTAATCTCCGCTGTACATGTGCACACCATGTGTACACCATGAGGAACCCATGTTCCTTGACATCATCTCTAACCCTAACTCCTTCTAGACTCTTCCCAATCCTTCCAGACCGCTCTAGACTCTGTCACATGACTTCCAGGTCATGTGCCTATCTCCATCCGTTGTAGACTAATAAAATACTATCTTATCTATGTCCGGCTAACCCTAACCCTAGCCAAAGTCTGTCCACACACTCGTCTTATAACAGCGATGATTTAGGGAGGGGAAGAACTGAGAGATGTCAAAAGTGAGAGTGCTAGTGGTTCTTCCTTTTGACCATCCTGAGCGTATAATGTGGATGAGCACAATGCCAGCATCGCTAGTGGATTTGAATTTTAATCCACTGAGTTGGCTTGGATGGATGAAATTGTTGGACGCAACAATGAATTGTATTCATTCGGCAATTACTTTTTCGACAAGCTTACTGAGGGTGTTGAGGAGAACAATGGGGAGAAACGCTTTTGGACTATCATACAATGACTTGTTCAGTTTGGGAATGACGACTGTGGAGGAAGTTTTGAAGTAATTGGGCCAATGACCTAGATTGATGCAAGCATTGGCGATGTTGATAATTTTAGAGAGGCAATCATCGTTCTTGAAGATGAGCTTCCAGTGTCGCCATGACACCTTGTCGGGACCTGGAGCAGAGGTATCAATACATTTGCAGATGGCTGATTTAAATTCGTATCTGGAGAATGGGTTCCAGATTTGGCAGGGTTTGCACTCGACTTTGTTCAGGATGCTGAGGTCAACTTGACGATGAAGGGCGGTGTTGAAAGAGTTGTGGAGAGCGTTCCACAAACTATTAGGAGAAAGGCATGGCGAGCCATTATATTTGATAGCTTCGGTAGCTGGTAGCTTTCTTTTCTTGATCCAATTCATTAGTTCCCAAGGGCCTCAACTCTTGTTTGTGATTTCTTGTATTTTGCTATTGAAGAAGGATCGCTTAGCTTCTTTAACAGTCGATTTGAAGACCTTCCAGTTGTCACAACTTCTTGATGACCTGTAGTTGTTAAGAGCCAGACTATATGAATCAGACCACCACTGTTTGGAGTGTTTTGATATTCTTGATCTCTTTGCGTTTTTGGTTGTCACAATGTAATGTCATGCTATCATTCCTAACTAAGTTCAAAATAAAATAAATAAAAATAAGAACCAAAAATAAAATAAATCAAGTCTAGAACTATAGATTGGTAGTAGTCTCTAAAGTAGACATGTTCTGTTCTACATTAGATGAGACAGCCAAAGAGAAATTTTTGGTTGTGTAAAGCTTTAAAATAGAAGATAGACTAAAGAAATGGAGGAATGTAGTTTATAAAAGTTTATTATCTACTATATGGTTATTTTCTTCATTTCTATCTAGTAAGAATGCATTCATATACCTGATGGGTTGCTAAAGTGGCTATATTAATAAATTGGCTCTAAAGTTTGATGGCTTCTTTGGCTAGTTTATTAGATTTTTCATTTCCTTTGATTTTAATGTGGTTAGGAAACTAGAAAATAGAGGCATGGTAGTATAGTGAGGAATTGAGCTAGCTAAGAGTATTTCAACCAATATAAGTAACAGTAAAGATACAAAAACTTACATAGGACCAGTATATTTTTATCACTCTTGTATTAAGGTTTACAAGAAGAACTCAACAGAAAACCTTCTACTACAACATATACTATGTATAATAATACATGCTAGTCTGTGCTCTATAATATATAGTCTCCTCTAAAGTCTATGTGTCATTTATAAATCTACCAACATCACATTACACTTCTTTGTCTAAGTTCAAAATAATAAAAATGAAAGCAAAAACCCAAAATACAATAAAAGAAAAATAAGAAAATAAAATAAAAGAAAAATAAAATAAAATAAAGCCAAGTCTATTATTTACAACTCTGATATCAGAAGCCTTTCATTATAACCAGGTCAAAAACAGTAGTCTAGCTATTCTTCTTTATGTTTAACAGTTTGAATTAGTGTTTACTAAGAAAGACTTCAATATTCTTCTAAACCACTGTAAGTGGAATCATGATATTGAATTAGTCCCAGAAGCTAAGTCCAAAATATCTAAAGTATATCCCCTATCACTCATAGAGTAGACTAAGTTTAATATATTCATCACTAGAAACCTCCACACAGATAGGATAAAACTCTCTAAGTTTCTTATAGCTATGCTAGTCTTTTTTATTAAGAAAAAAGATAGCTTGCTTAGATTGGTACAAGACTATAGAACTCTCAATATGATAACTATTAAGAACAAATACCTGCTTCCACTGATCTCTGAGCTAGTCAATAAGCTCCAAAGAGTCTATTACTTCACTAAGCTAAATATTTGTTAGAGATTCAATAATATCTGTATCAAGTCTGGTGATAAATACAAGACAGCCTTCCACATGAACTATAGCTATTTTGAATCTTTGGTAATGTTCCTTGGTATGACAAACAACTCTACTATTTTCCAAACTATAATAGATGATATCTTCTGGAATCTTATAGTAGAGAATATCATCATAGTGTATCTTGACTAATCTTTACCCAAACATTAGAAAAGTACCACCAAGCAGTCTGTAGGATTATAAAAAACCTAGTTAAGCACAAATATTTCCTACATTCTGAAAAATATGGATTTGACAAACAGCAGATCAAGTTGAGATAGACCTCATTAAGATAGCCAGAGTTCAAGATTGACCAACCCCAAAGAATTGTACTAAACTACAGGCCTTCTTGGGCTTTACCAACTTCTACCAGTGGTTCATTTGGAGGTTCTTATTCATTATATAGCTCTTCTTTGATCTCACTGGCAGCAATAATACTTGGACATGGACTCTGGACTAGCAGATAATATTTAATATTCTAAAGACTACTGTTACATCTTTACCTGTCTTAGTCTCCACAAATATAGCTACTTTCTTCTGCATTGAAGCAAATAGCTCTGACTATGTAACAGGGGCAATTCTCTTTCAGAAGTTGAATATAAATGGTAAATGGCATTCAGTAGCAGTCTTTAGCAAGTTTCTTTCTCCTATTGAGTGTAACTACAAGATTCACAACAAAAAGATGATAGCAATTATCTAGGCTCTCAAAAAGTGATGATACTTCCTAGAAAATGTGCTAAACCCTGTTAAAATTTGAACAGACCAAAAGAACCTGGAGTACTTTATGACAGCAAAGCTAAGAAACTCAACTACAAGCAAGTACAGTAGTTGTTGTATCTAGTAAGGTTCAATTTTATTCTGCATCGCTGTCTGGATAAGTCTATGAATAAGCCAGACATACTGTACAGGAGGCTGGACTATGGTAATGGCTTGTATAATAATGAGAATATAGTATTACTTAAGCCAAAGTATTCAGCAGTATATATATTGGAAGAACTGGTATTTAAAGGTGAGAAATATAGCCTTCTCATGAACATCTGTCAGGGAAAAAAAATAGAATAACAAGAGAAACCAGTGGTCTGCACAGCTAGAAAACTTTGTTAATGTATATTTAGGTTGGTATAGGCTTTAGAGTGGTTTGAAACAAATGGTCTTCTTCTCTTTCAGGAAAAGATCTATGTTCCTAATATTATGGGTATACAGTAGTGTATCATCTCTCTCTATTATGATACAAAAGTTACCAGACATGCTGGATATTGGAATACTCTAGAGCTGGTATTACAGAGCTATTAGTGGCCTCTAATGTCTAAGTATGTTGGTCAATATATCAGTACTTATAATCTGTATCTGTGAACCAAGCCTATCTCTTATAGAGATATGTCTACTGCCTGTGCCAAATATAAGGTTGGAGACCATCAATGTTGACTTTGTTGTAAAACTCTATGAATCTGTGGGATTTAATATGATAATAACAGTAGTAGACTCAGTTTCCAAAAGAGCCCACTTTATTCTTATTCATACTATAGTCACCATAGAAGATGCTGCAAAGCTCTTTTTATATTATATCTGGAAGCTTTACTGCCTCCATAATTGTATAATCTTTAAAAGGGAGCTGCAGATCATTGTACTCTTTACCAAAGAGTTATATTATTTACTTAGAGTTAAAATTGCTATATTTATAGCCTGGCATCCTTAAATAGATGGTCAGACAGAACAAGTGAATCAAGAACTCAAATAGTACTTATGGATATTTGTGTTATGGTACACTTGAATCCTTATATTTTATTTTTATCTATTTTTTTGATTTGATTTCTTGTTTTATTTTATTTCTTGGACAATGAAGAGGCATGTGATGTTATAGGTCTGAAACATAGTAGAAGGAACTAGAATAATAATATTAGAGGCATGTTTGCCTTATGGTAGCAATGTGGTGGACTTATAGACAACATATATACTTTAGGATAGGATTATTTATCACTATCATAAACCATGACTCTTTGTATAAATAGTACAGAAATGTATTGGGGACTCCTTGTTGAGTTCTCTTGTGATTTCCACAAGATACTTTGTTGCTAAGTTTATCTTAGTGGTCTATTGGTCATTTTGACTAGTAGTTGTCACAACAATTTGTTATCAAATATCTGAGTAACTGGAAAGATGTCCTTCCTATGGTAGAGTTTCAGCACAAAAACTATATATACTCTGCAACATAGCAACCACTATTTTTCCTTAATATTAGATGATTACTATGAATAGGATTTGAGCTGTACCATAAGTTATAAAGTGTCTTGAAGTTTACTGACTGCATAAAGTCTGTACTGGAGAAAGTAAGGTTTACTATCTACAAGTCTCAGAAAAACATGGCAAGATACTATAATTGAAGATATACTCTTATCACTATATTCCATTCTAGTAACAAGATATTCTTAGACTTATTAAATATCCACACAATGTTCCCTTTTGCCAAATTTTTATATTACTGCCTCAGATCTTATATAGTAAAGAAGTAAGTTGGATCCATGCTATACTACCTCAAGCTCCTCCTATATTATAAAGACTACATTCAGTATTCCTAGTAGTTAAGCTTATTATTATTCCTAATGACTCTCTTCTTAGAAGATATTTTAGCTCTTCTTCGAACCCTATTATCATTGATGGATAAGAAGAGTGGAAGGTATGGAAGAATTAACAGCCACTAATACCACAAGAGATACCAATACCTAATCAAGTGAAAAGGTTTCAGACTGGAAGTAAACTCATGGAAGAATACTGCAGATATCTTTGTACCTGATTGAGTGGCCAAATTTTAATGTGATCATAGTGGTACTACAGGACATGTGTATAAAGATTATTTTCTAACAGTATGTAGATTTCCCCATCTTTGAGTAAGAGTGTAAAGAGATTTGCAACTTTACCAAAATTCAAGTTACCAATATTGCTGATGTCTATTGTCAATTCCACAGACTTCTCCTTTCTTCAGTCTTGAGTTTTAACCCTATTGTAATTTCCAATGAACCTCTACTCATGTTCTTATGATCATAATGATATACTTTATTCTGCCATTATCCAATAAACTTCTGCCATTCTGCAACATTTGAGATCAATTTATCAAAGTTTCTAACCATCTAGCTCTATTATTTTGTAGTTAGATTAGTAGATATTCCATCTGATTAGAATAGACTTCTTGAGTATTTAGGGTAGTTGTTGCCTTTAGAGAACTTTATTGTGTTCTTTTAGGACTCTTTAGAGATAAGTCATATACTTGGTAGTTATGAATAATATAGCTTAAGATTTTCTAGAGGTCATAAACTCCATATAATTCTATAGACTTCATCTAGTTACTCTAACAATATCTACTCTTGAGAGAACTATATTTATTACTCATACCAAATACTTAGTAGGAGACCATTAGTGTAGAATTCATAGTAGAACTTCTAAAGTTAGTGAATTTTAATACTATAATAACAGTTATAGATTCAAAATCTAAGATTACATACTTTATTATAACTCATATCACCATCACTATAGAGAATACTACAAGGTTCTTTTTACACCATATGTGGGAGCTCTATGGTCTTTCTATTTGTCTTGTGTCAAACCATGGACCACAGTTTATTGTGTTTTCTACTAGGAAACTTTACCATATACTTGGAATCATAGTTGTATCATTAATAGGATAGCACTTCAAATTAGACAGACAAACAGAGTGGATTGACCAAGAACTTGATTAGTATCTCTAGCTGTTTGAAAACAAGGGAAAAAATAACTAGTATGACCTCCTAACCCTAGTAGAGTTCTAGTATAACAACCATATACATGTATTTATCTAGCAACCTCTATTTCTTTTTAATACTGGCTATCTTCTAAGAATGAGCCCTAAGCCATACTAATAGAAGTTAAAGGTAGAAGAAATTATAAGGTTTATAAAGCAAATAAAGACTATTCTTAAGGAGTATCAGATGCAGTTCATATTAGAGGTGATAGTCCATAGAATTAGATCAGAGATACAAACTTGTAGAACAACCTTGGCTTTAGCTTATATGCTACACTGTCTGTCTGTCATGTAGTTGCAATTTCAGATGGAAGAATGAAGTCCAAAATGGAAGTGAATACTAACTGGTATATTACTGTTGAATACCAGAGATTGAGTTCAATAAGAATTATCTTCATTGATTATCAGACTAGAGGATTACAGTGTAACTACTAGTCTTATATACAAGAAAATAGTATAAGAAATGCTTGGGGTTTCAGTGATGTAGTCTCTATCACTCTGAGTAGAGGTTTCAGTGTTAAGACACTAACAAGAGTATGACTCTGCCATAAAAGACCAAGTCAAACAGGAGTATCACTGTCTTTGATAGCAGAATCTCTAAATCATTGGATTACCACCATGAAAGTGTGTTGCAAGAAAGATGGCTGCTGTGGAAGGTGAGTTTGTAGATTAGATATTGATTAAGCAGTATTACCACAGTGATATATACTTTGGCTAGGTAAACTTGGCATATAACAAGGAGATAAGGTTTACAATTTGAAAGTCACAAAATGACATGGCTAGATATTACAATTGTCATGGTATGCTTGAACTCTTATATTTTATTTTATTTTTTCTTTTTCTTTTATTTTTCTTTTATTTCTTGGATGATAAGAGATATGTGACTATAGTCATATGATGCATTACATAATACTACATCATAGGTCTAGAACATAGTAAAAGAGGCTGGAAAGATGACATCAAGGTGTATGCCTATAATATATTTATCTCATAGTGTATATATAGTGTACTCATGGCTAATGCATGAACATTAAGGTAGGGCTATTTATTACTAGCACAGACCATGTATCTATGGTATAAATTGAGTAGTAATATATTATGGACTCCTTGTTAAGTTCCCTTATAATCCTCATAAAACTCTTGCTCTATAAGACTACTTAGTATACTATTGATTGCTTTGATTAGTAGTTACCACAACAACAATCAATAATATACCTCTACTACTATCTTCTACTCTAGAGACAAAGTATTTATCAATACCTTAGACATACATACTACCTGCTTTTTAGCTAAGCTTTTATACTACCATCTTAGATCTTATATAGTAGAAAAGCAAGTTAGATCTATGTTATACTGTCTGAAACTTCTACTGGCATCATTAAGATTGCACATTGTCTTTAAATTGACTGTTGTTCCTAATAATCCAATATCTGGTAGACATTCAAATTCCTTCCCAAATACTATTATCATTAACAGAGAAAAAGAATGGGAGTTTGAAAAGAATCTGGATAGCCACTAGTACTATAGGATGTACTAGTATCTGATCAAGTGGAATGATTTTGACCTAAGAGTGAATTTATAAAAAAAAATATTTTTACTAGATCAAGTAACAGAATTTCACTATTTTAATTTCTAAGCTCTATAGTTTATTTGAGGAAGTGACTTTCAAACCATTAGCTTTAGGCCTATATATTACATTCTAATCCAATCACATCTACCTCAATCTATAGATAATGCCTACTTCTTTATCTATATCTCTAATTCTTATCTAGTATAGATTAATTCCATCTATTCTACATCAATTACTCCTTGGACATTCTTAGAAACTTCATCCTAACATCAGACAACCAACCAGATATAGAGTAAGTTGCTTATGGTCTCTATTTTCTAGTTACTATCTTAGGTAAAGTACACTAGTATATAAGTCAGATGGTATACTGTAAACCTTATTCTGAAAATTGACTAAAACTAACACTATCTTCTAGTATTAGCAGCAACATATTTTTATCTTTTATGTAAAATAAATCTTTCCAGCCTCTCTAAAATATGATCTCTGAGATATATAATCAGTATAGTATATAAACTAAAGCTGAAGATTGTTTGACATTCAAGTTTACATGTTATAGATAAGTACAATACTTATTTGTCTTCTGAAAGTTTGCTATAGATCTTAGTTACTGATATGTGAACTATGTCTAACACCATGACATTTGCTTTAAGTTATAGCAATCTGGAAGAGAGAGTAAAAAGGGACCTAGCTCTTTTATATACTCTCAAATACTCAACTTTACTATAAATTCTACTAAGTTTACCATGACAATTCTGCTATACTCATATTCTAAATTCCAGCAGTTACTAGCAATTGTTGTTTCACATCTCTTGCTTTTCTTAGTAAATATAATTTCTAGCTATCTGGTTGCTTTCATTCCTTGATTATACTAGTACTAGTTTTGCTAGATTAGAGTAGACTTTAGAGTACTTATGATAGTTGTTACTTTCAGAAGATCTTATTTTGTCATCTTAGGTTCCTCCTGAAGTTGTGATCTATCCTATTCACTATGTATTAGAAGTGAAAATAGTAAACTCTATTTACTTCATATTTTTTATTTATTTCATTTACTTTCTTATTTTGGGATCTAGGATTAGGGTTTAGTATGATGTCACGACTGTCACATATTGTGACAATATGTAATAATCATATGACATATAAAAGAATATAAAAAGTTTAAGAAGAATAAAGTAGAAAAAGAGCAAATTTTTAATTGAGGAGAATAAGTTTTATTTAGATTTAGGATAGTTTATCCAAGAGATTGATTTTTGATAGTATTTTAGCAAGTTTCTATTTTGGAGAATTTTTTAGTTTTGATATACAAGTTTTTATAAGATTTTTTGTACTAGAGATATCTAAGTAATATATTGATTTTTAGTATGTAAGATGTCTTAGTGTACTTTAACTTAGTAACTAGCCTAAGAAATACTTAACTCTATTGCTATATATCAGAATTGTGAATAGTAAACTTTGTTTTATTTTATTTTAATTTAATTTTGTATTTTTGGGATTTAATGTTAGAGTTAGCATGATGTTATGTATCACTGTTATACATCAGTCACTGTTACAAAATTATGTATTATAATGGAATATAGTAAAAAGTTTAGAAAGAAATGACATGATTATAATATGTTTGATACATATTGACTTTATAGATAACATATGGCCTTTAGGATAGATTAATAGTACTGTAAACATAAACCAGTAGCCTAGTATATATTTGATCCACTCTAAGGTCTTAAGTTCATAACACTATGTATTTAATCCTGATAATAAGGAATACAACATCATTCTATTAAAAAGTATTAGTAGTTAGTTGAATATCTGTTGTATCTAATAATTGACTTATATTATAACATAAGAAATACTGAAGTCAAGATTATTCAAAAATTGGATATAAGATCTAGAATCTTGTAAATACAAAATGGTTGCTTATTCTTACAATTTGTAGAGTAACATCCTAGATAGATCATTAACAGACAATAGTCTTATTTTCAAATAAAAGCTGAGTATATGGCTCTCTCCAAGTATAGCTATTATAAAACTTATATAGACAAAAAATCTCTTTCTTGAGGTTGGTTTTTAATGTTCAGACTTTTGATCTCTATGGTGACAATCTTAATTATTTGCTGCCACTATACATGAGAAATTTAATAATGAACAAAATAGATTGACTAAAAATCTTAGTTGAGTTTATTTTGGTTTATATTTTTAACTTGGAAATTCTCTAAGTCTTTCCACTTATGTTTCTATCACTTAACAGCTGATATCTTAAGTGAGGGGGAGTGTTGAAAACATTCCACTAACTAAGTGTTCATACTCTAATTAGTAGTATGATAACCAGTAGAAAATTTCAAGCTTGATATGATATCATTATCTACTCATACTGCTAAGTTCTCCACTACAGAACTTACTATTGGTAAGTGGTTGTTAGTTGTCCATACTAAAATGCTGCTGTTGTATATTCTAAGACATGCCCTATATCCTTACCCTTTGAGCCTACTTGTACTATACATTGGGATGTAAATCAAATAGATACTGAGCATAATTCTATAGAATAGACAGTATCTAAAATTAGTCTCCTTATTCTTGTTCTCAAGCTTAAATTGGTATTAGATTTCAGAGCAAGGTACAGTAAGAATATCATTGTGTAAGTAGGAAAAGATGTAGATGGAAGCTTCTTCTAATAACTTTACATAAATATATGATAGTCAAACTTTTTTTTTGTCCTCATAAAACTTTGATATCTATAAATACCACATGTGCAATATTAAATGACTTAGTATGAGAAGACTATAAGAAAAGGACAACATGTTACTAAATTAGTATGGTTGGCAAGCAGTAGGTAATAGATGCTTATCTGTATAAGTGACTATTATGAGCCACTAAACTATAGCAGTAAAAGTAGGCAGTCAACAGTATCTAGAGTTAGTGAAACTTTTCCAAGTTCCATATAATATCACACTATTACATATATAGTAGCCTTATATGTAAGAGTATGAAATGATGGACTTTATTTTATTTTATTTTATTTTTTCATTTTCATTTTTAATTAATTATTTTTTCATTTTTCTACTTTTAGAATTTTGGGGTTAGGGTTGGAAGTGATTGGTCACACTGTCACATCAGTCACATCTAATGGTGTGGTCACAACATTAGTCATGGGACTTGAAAGAAGAGAGTAGAAGGTTCTGAAACAAAGTGATGTCATACAATATGAACACTATATGTTGGTCTCATGCTTTACACATGGTCATTTAGGATAGGGTGCACAGTAGCTAGCACAAACCATCTGTACAAGTATATAAGATAGACTATTTTGTAAAGAGCTCTCTATTGAGCTCTCTTATATCTTCTTAATACAAGAGTCTGATCTCTGAATCCACTCTGAGGTTCTAAGGTTATAACATTATAGAGTATTGGTATAGCATTCTTATGACCTTCACAAGATATATTTGAATATATGAACAGGGACACTTGAGAAGCAGATTTTTAGACATAATTTCTCTCTAAAGCACTATAACACCAAGCACTTCATAAAGAATCCCAAGAAACAACACACTAAAGAGAAGTAATATGGTTATAGTCTGGAAGAATTGTCAAATAGGAAAAATGATTATAATTTCATTGTCATTGGAGTTTTGACTTGTTTTTTTCTTCTGAAATTGAGAATTGCAATTGCTAATATATATAGTAAATAGCACTACTAGAGATATAATTGCTGCTAGACTTAAAGAGAATTTGAAATTCAAGATTCTTGTTATTGAAGTGGGGTCTTGGTAAGCTTGTTCTGATCTCTACTTATGATATTTTGACATAATTGTAAGAAGATTGAAAAAATAGAAATGAAGATATATTAAAAAGTTATCTACCAAGTCTTGCTAGTGATTTTAATGCACTAAATATATTTGATTGGAACTTTATGCTGATGCCTTAGACAGGACTTTATAAGAGGAGTCCTACTTATGCTAGAGAGAAAATGCTTAGTGATTGCACTTTGCATAGTAAGTTTATTTCCAAGTTTGTAAAGAAAACTGAGCTCTTCTCTATACATTCTAATACTAGTAATGTAGATTCAATATACTATACAAGAGAATCTAAGAATAATTGGAATTCATGGTCTAGTATTGTTAGTGTTCAATAACTAAGCTGGAATGAGATACTTTTGTTTATACTTGAGGTAAGATCTTAAATTCAATATGTTATATTTTGTTGAGCTACAATTGATAAGTTTGTTTTCATAGGCTGAAGCTTTGACCAATAATTCTGAGAACCAATCAGAGATAGATTATTTTTATTCTTTTATTCACAATCAAACTGGAAAAGTGGCTACATCAGTACTATATTATGTTCACCCATTCAATAATATGTTGATTAAAACAAAAAAAGAATTGTCTCATAAATTTCCTTTCAAATTGGATATGAACAATGAAATTTCTCTTAAGGTTTCTCTTCAGTATAAAATCAATTTATAATTGATCATCATACTGAGAGTAGTTTCACTACTGTTTATATTGCCAAGGCAGGAAGTAATATTCATATCTTGGTCAATACTTATGTTACTCATATTTTACCCATTAATAATAAAGTTGAATTCTGCACTGTTGAATTTGGACTTGATACTACAAGTTCAAAGAAATACCTATTCACTAAAGAAGAAGTGATTATCTCAGCAGGTATGATTCAAATACCTCAGATACTACTCAACTCTGGTATTGAAAGTAAAGATAAACTACAAGTAGTTGGGACACCTATAATAGTAGATAATCTAAGTTTTGGAAAGAATTTCTCAGATTGAGTTGGTTCACTGATCTTGATAGAGACAACAATTCAAGATACTAAGTAAGTGCTTTTCTCACTCATGAATGTTTTTTCTCTGCTCAGTGTTGTAATTTTGATTGGGAAGTGGTATTGGTACAATGGAACAAGATAAGAACAGGATCTCTGGCCATCCTGAATTGCTTAAACCATCTAATCTTCATCTATTTACTAAATAATAGCCTTTCATTCAATCAAGCTGAATTTCTTGATGTTACAGTAGAAAAAAACTTACCATATCTCAAAATCATGATATCACAAATTAGTAGTTAACAGCTTTCTCCAAAATTACTAAAGTCAGGTACAATAAGTAAAAAAATTGCACTTCTAGTCATTAATCTTCATTTTGTCTTATATAAGCTATCTGATACTTGTGTATGATGTATACTGATACTTTCAAAAATTTATAGGTGGATCAATATCACTGAATACCTCAAATCCATTTTCATCTCCATTGATTGATTCTGAATGTCAGAATTACAAAGAGTAGACTTTGTTTTGTTTTATTTTATTTTATTTCTCACTTTTATTTTATTTTTGAACTTAGGATTAGGTTTTATCATGACATGTTACAGTCACACAGTCACATGATCATGTAGTATGATGGAAAACAGTAGAAGAATCTAGAAAGAATGATATCATATAATGTATTATACATATATTGACCTTAAGGAAAATACATAGATATTTGAGGTAGGCTGAAGTAGAGAAGCACAGACCATTATGTTTTAGTATATATGGTAGACAATCCTGTACAGAGTTCTCCATCAAGTTCTCTTATAATTAACCCAATTCAAGATTTAACTTCTGGTTTTAAGTTATAACACTGGACTATTATCTTATGATCTTGATATTGTAATTTTGTGTATGAGAGTTTGATATGCACAAAGATTGCTTTCTGCTCTAGTTTTTAAAGATTCTATGTTTCAATCAGTTTCACTTCTAGCCAATTAGATCTCTGACAAGAACCTAAATATCTATTTACATAGTACAGCAATTCATATATTACATAATATCAGTTCTGTAATTATATCTCCTCAGAATACTAACTGGTGTATTGTCAATCTGGATTTTTGGATCAAGGAGAATTAAGAATAGTTAACATATCTGTAATTATAAGTCACATTTTTTTTGAAAGATACTTTGAATCTAAGTGTCAAGATCATTGATGGTGGACTTTATTTTATTTTTCCTTTTCATTTTTATTTTACTTTACTTTACTTTTATTTTTCTATTTTTAGAGCAACTTGGGTTAGGGTTTATCAGTCATGCTGTCACATTAGTCACAAAGTGATGGCGTAGTCACAAGACTGATCACGGGACTTGGAAGAAGGAAGTAGAAGGTTCTAGAACAAAGTGATGTCATACAGCATGGACAACACATGCTGACCTCATGTTATACTCATGGTCGTTTAGGGTAGGGTGCACAGTAGCTAGCACGGACCATGAGGAATAGTATATAAGGTAGACTA
>Ga0157358_1000723_pt1 | contig 14075 bp, 6 predicted proteins | sample AttcapACBM2_FD_111484 | JGI IMG/M metagenome (GOLD analysis project Ga0157358, IMG submission 111484) | Fungus gardens microbial communities from leaf cutter ant in Botucatu, State of São Paulo, Brazil - Atta capiguara ACBM2 | ecosystem: Host-associated > Fungi > Mycelium > Unclassified ...
GACAACAGATTACTGAGATATTAGACTATCAGTAACTACAAGTTTTATTGGCTATTATCTTAGGAATTACTGAACAGATTTCCACAATTAGACTTGCTCTGATGATATATTATACATTATATGAAGATCAGTATTCATAGAGATATAAACATATTAATATAGTAACATAATTGGTTATCTTTTAAAATTATCCTGATATCTACTATAATAAATAACAGCTTCATCAGATATAAGTTTTGATCATTTAATAATATTTATTTATTATTATTATTATTATTATTATTATTGAACTTCTAAATAACTTCTAAATCTCTGAAAGTATATCCAAGGTTTGGATATCACAAATAAGTAAGTAGTTTATTTTATGATAGAAGAGAGAAGCTTTTATTTTAGCAGAATTTGATGACTTGGTATAGCAAAATAAAGTAGTAGCTTCTAGGGTATATCTGTTATACAGGAAAATAATATTCAGATGTAAAGTATAAGCCCTACTAGATGTGGTAGAGTTGAGTTTAGATGAGTTAGAAAAGAGCTTAGTCAAGAAAGTATCTGAGGAAGATGTTTTAGTAGGCAGTTTAGACTAGAGTTACCTGCAAGTAGAAAAGAACAAAGAGAAAAAGAAAAGCTGAAAAAGAAAAGCTTAGACTTCCAGCATTCATTGATTAGTTATTGAGAAACAAATAAATCAGATAGCTACTGCTTCTAACAAGACTTAGCATTCTTGGCCTTCTAGATATGAAATATCTAGTTATACTTGTTAGTAGTATTCTTTTATTGGTAAGTGGTGTACTTAAGATTGTTGATAGCTTGTAGAATATTAGTGGAGGTCTAGAAGAGGATGAAATTTATAATCTGCTTGCTAGAAATCATAGTAATGTCACTCTGAAGAGTAGTATCCTGTTAATAAAATAACAGAGTTATATTAAACAAGATCTGAGCTAAGAAAAAGCATAGAGCTGAGTACTCATGAAAAATAAAAATAATAGAATAATTACCATCACTAAGAAGATCTATCTTATGAAAGGATTAAGTTATTGGAATAAGACAGAATGGTGAGACAAAAGAAGCACTTGCAAAAAAGTAGCTTAGAAAAAACTTACTAAGCTAAACTAGAATTAGAAATTACAATGAGTTTAAAAATATTTAGTAAATAATTAAGGTTTATTATGGGTAGTAAATTTTGAAGAAGGGGTATAGAAGGTCTACCAGTATTATTTACTTATATAGAAACTTAGGAAGGATCTTGAGAATAAATAAAAGACAGTGAATGGAAAGGCACAAATAGCAGTTTGTGAATGAAAACCTTTAGGAATATAATTATAGAAAGCTAGTATTATGTGCTCTATATTATTACTGCCAGACTGTTTAATATTAGAGGTACTAGTTGCTAGAGAAAAAATATCCTCTTTATTATGGTGGTACTGGAACAGATAAACAAAAAAAATAGGAAAGCAACTAGAAAAGAATAGGATATGAAAATAGAGATCTATACCTTGCTCTAAGTAATCACAGAAGGCTGGCTAGTTAAAGCTAAGACCTAAAAGCTAGAAGAGATAGTAATAGAAGGAGTTGTAGAACATAATGCCTTAGAAGTCTAAGAGGTCTTATTATACTGAGGTAAAAATTGAGATACCTATTTAAATACAACTGGAAAATAGAAAGAGAGATTATATTCTTTTTTAAATCTTTTATAAGTATATTTGACTTTAGAGAGCTGCTTAGTGTAATTAGTCTTTGTGAGAGCACCAAAATCACTATTTATATATTTAAGAAAGATATGCTATAAATAGTTAATAACTATAAGAAAATAGAAAATCCATTCTAGAATGCTTATAATAGATTTAGCAAGAAAATCAATGGCCATGCAAAAGGAGTCCAATATAGTCTCTTTTTAGATAAATATTAACAATAGTGGATAATATTAGACAATGTATCTATGAGCTTGAAATAAGTATTAATGAACTCTCTAGTAAATTTACTGAAAATAGCTACTAGAATAATATAGTAAAGATGAACTTGAGAAGGCTTTTACAAAAAGTAAACTTGTTTAAGTGTGTTTTAAGAGACTGACCTTCAGACTGATTATACCAGATAGTTTGTGATATAAATGAACATGTGAAATTTGAAGTAAGAAAGATTTTAAGAATAAATTACTCTTGTAAGCAAAAATTATGATTTGGTCATATAAAAGAATATTAAGCAGTCTTACTAGAACTAAAGTGAATTTAACTTAATTATGAGTAGAATGTGAGAAGACATTCTATTTATAGAAAGAAAGAGAATAGAGATAAATATGAAAAAATGGAAACTTGTAAATAGAAAAGAAGATATTGTGAGTAAATAATGAATCCAAATATAAGAAAAGACATTATAAAAAGAAGTAAAAGCTAGAAATTTATAAGAAAAACCAATAAAAAGGCTGTCTCATAAAGGTCTTATATTCAGAACTAGGTAGTAGAAGTAAATTTAGGATCATATAAATAAAGTTTAAAAAAAATGGTTTTGTATTAGAAGAGACTTAGTCATATTACAAATAAACAAATATTGGACTTAGTGTTCACTACTCATACCAGAGATAGACTTAGTTTCATACATAAACAGAATTTAAATCATATAGTTGAAACAGAGGTATAATAATAATAATGATTATTCATATTAAATATATTATAGAACAAAAATACTAGAAAAAATAAGCCTTTCTTCTTTTCCACTTAGCTAACTTGGTCTGTCAGAGTTAAAAACAGTGGTATCAGAATTACAAATGATAAACTTGATTTCATTTTATTTTAGTTTATTTTTGGTTTTATTTTAAAACTTAGATAAAAGATATGATGCAATGTCACAAAAGTCACATGGCAGTCACAGTCACAGTCACATAATTATGTGACATAGAGAAGGACATTGTTGTAGCAACCACTCATCACTCAAGGACAAATGATCTCACAATGAGCAAAGCTCTCCAATGGGCTATCAAGTAAAGAGTGAGGGAATTACAAGAGAACTTGACAAGGAGCCCTCGCTGTATTACTCCTCTATATATACTACTACATCGTGGTCCATGCTACAACAATGTGTTTACCTCATGTCCATCCACCATGCTTCTACTTCATGTCCATTACTCATCCACATATGTTTTCCTTAAGGCTACCATGCTTCCTACATGTGCCCTGATGTCATACCTTTAATCTCTGCTGTACATGTACATACTATGTGTACACCATGAGGAACCCATGTCCCTTGACGTCACTCCTAACCCTATCTCTGATCTAGACTCCTCTCGATCCTTCTAGACCGTTCTAGACTCTATCACATGACTTCCAGGTCACATGCCTATCTCCTATCTCTCTTCCATTGTAGACTAATAATTATCACTACAATATATACTTGTCCAAACCCTAACTCTAGTCCAAGTCTGTCCATACTCTTGTCTTATAACAGACATAGAAGATTCTGGAATAAATAACATCATATAGTATAGTAATAACATGTTAGCCTTATAGAAAACAATAGACTATTGTCTATAGTATATAAGGTAGATTATCTTATACTTGGAACTCTATCAAGTTCTTTTATATTACTCAATACAAAAGTCATAAAAAGTAGATTCTATTTATTTTATTTAAGATGGTGGTAAGAGAGAAAAAAGCAATATATGTTATGCTAATCTCTAATCCTAAGTCTAAAAAATAGTAGTACCTATAAGAGGATTAGTAAATACATTTTTTTCTCTTACTTTAAATCATTATGATAATCAACAAGAAATATCTACAATTCAATTTATGGATATAAAAATTAATACTTCTATAGGTTGTTCTACTATATCTAGTGCTAACAATTCTAGAGTCTTTTTCTTATTCTGACAAATTTTCCATGAATTATATAGATAAAGTGAAAGAATTAGCTAATGACTCTTCTTAGGCTGACTGTGTAGAAATAGAGAATCTTCAAGAATCTTCTTTCTCTTATACACTTTTGAAAGAGAGAATAAAAAACACTATGAGTACAATGCCTATAAACAAGACCTCATAGGTGCTTCATGTTAATAATCACAATAATGCATGTTCTTCTCAAGGTATTAAAACTATAGTTATCTTTTATATAGTAAATCAACCTATAGATCTATTATTATGGGATAACAAATTTTATCTCATTTCCCTTTTTAAATTAAACAAATATCTTGATAGAGATGTGAAAAAATCCTACAAATTGCTAAATTTGAATTTTCAGCTTGGAATTTCCTTTCTTCTATCTATAAATCTGAATGAGATACATTAACAGCTAACAAGAACAATAGATCATTTAGGTAATATATAGTATCTCAATTTAACATAAACTTACAAAAAATATACAAACTAGAACTTAAGCCACAACTCTTTGACTAAAAGTAAACAAGCTAGTATTTTGAAAGCTCCTCCTTCCATTTCTTCAAGACCAAGTAAAAGTATCTTGGCTAAGTCCAAATACTTCAAAAAGAATTCCACTACCAACACAAATAATAAATCTACTAACTGCTCTTATGTACAAGCTTCAAAGGATAGCATTAAGGACATTACCAAAATCAAAGATACTTTTCTGAAATTACCTACTCAAAAAGTCTTAGACATTTACAAGATTTTAAATAATACTAACAAAAAAGAAATCAAAGATTAACATGATAACCAAAGGCCTTTTGAGAAAATAGGTTATAGTATCTATAAGCTTAAACAATATGGATAGAATAATAGCAAAGTCAAATAAGCATATTGCTAATATCAATAGGTCTTTAAAAGAGATTAAATACAATATTTCTGCTAATTACATTTGATCAGATAATAGAGATATTATTATTACCACTCATAGAGTAACAGCTTAGTCAAATATAAAGGTTATAGAAAAATACATAAAGGGTCTAAACAATATTGATTCAATAAAAGTTGTGAATCCAAGATTATTCCAGTCCAAATCATATCTCAAGATTCTGGAAATTCCTTATTTCATCAAAAACACTATCCATCTCATCTAACATTATTGATAGTGTTATTAAAAGTATTTATATTTTTGACAACATTATTCTATTATCACATCTTTAAGTTATCAAAGTCTCTTCAAAGTCTAATATAGCAGTAGTATGGGTTAGGATTTGGGGCTCACAAAATGGCATGAATACAAAATGTCTTATTAATAGATATTTTGACATAGGCCATTACATTGTAATAATTGAAGGAACAAATATAAACTCTAGTGTTTTCTAATATAAGAACTGTTAGAAGTGAGGTCATATCACATTCATGTGTTGCATGCATAGTACAAAATGTTAAAAATGCAACAGTCTGTATAAATTAGAACACCAGAGAAATAGTATATTATTACAAAGCCAACTTTAAAATAAAATTTCCAAGGCTTGAGACAAAAAAAGAAAAATCCTATATTCATACATTCAGGTTTATTAACTGCAAAGGCAATTACCAAGCAGACAGCAATGTATGTTTATTCTGAAGATATAGATTTCACTATAACTAGCACAACAAAAAGTTTTAGAAGCTCCAAAAGATTAGAGCTAACTTGATTTACTTATTTGTAAATAGAATAAGATTATGATTTTAAAATCTATAAAAATATTTTCACAGAAAGTGTGTAAGAACCAACTTCTTACTAATACTTTTTTTAGAAAGCTATAAAGATTTTTATATCTTATTTATTCAAGAATTTTTCTAGTTTATTATTTAGTACATTTTATACTCTATATCTGAAAAAGATGAAGAAACTGTAGGAGCTCTAAATTATCTATTATAGACTATGTTCACTAGAACATCAAACTTGGAGAACAAGTATCTAAAAGTTCTTATATATACATCAATGTTAAATTGACAAGATTATGCTTTTCTTTAAGAAAAGATATATTTAATTACAAGGACATCAATCTTGTTTTCTTCTTTAATAATGGGTCTATTTGTTTTCTTATTAATATCTATTCAGATAATTATCAGTCTACCTTAAAGTATCTTAGGAATACTGAGGTAAATCTGGATAATGTTCTAATTATAATAGGAGATTTTAATATCAGAGATAATAATTGGGATCTGTTATATTTGCATTATTCTACTTATATAGAATTTTTAAAAGATATAGCCAATAGTCTCAATTTAGAATTATCAACTTCTATCAACTAAGTACCTACTTAATATACTGATAATTCTTAAGATTCAAACTCAGTAATCAATCTTATGTTCCTTCACTCTTATATAGAAGAGTTCAACAACCATTTTATATCTCCTGAACTTCATAGTCTATCTGGCTATGCTTTCTTATTAGTCCACATCATCATTAAGAAAGAATTTATTTAAGAGAAAAAGCTTACTATCATCAAGAACAGTAAGAAAGAAAAAGAATTCATGAAAGAATTGAAGGCTAGAATAAGTAATGTTGAAACATCCAATATTTATAGTTGTGAGATGCTAGAGACAATAACTCAAAAATTTGCTTCTATTGTAGAAAAGCTCTGGTATAAATATTCTAAACCTGTTAACATTACTAAATACTTTAAGACATAGTAGAATGAAGAATATAGTAGAAATTTATTTAAATATCAAGCATCTAGAAGTAGAATAGACTGGATCAAATATAGAAATACAGTCAAAACAGCTAAATAAATCTTTTTTAACAACAAAATTCAAGAAATCGTGTCAACTAATAAACAACTGTGGAACCTGATAAACTAGTTAAAAAATGCAAGTTATCTACTATAGAGGCTATCAAGTACAATAGTTGTTCTTGCATTAAACTAGACATATTATGGCAAGCTCTTCACTAATTCTATAGTATAGCTTAAGATAGACTGATTAGTATTCAACTATTGAATAAAGTCCTGTTATATCAAAAAGTGGAATGGCCTTCCTTTTCCAATGCAGAATTTATTGATGTGATCAACAAATATAATAATTTATCTACTCTAGACTCTGATTACATTTCCTAAAGCTATATAAAAACATTGGTCAAAGACAACAAATGTATTGTAAATATTATAAACATAGCTAACTCTTATATTGATTTAGAACACTAGCCTTCTTATTTCAAAAAGTTGATATTAATTATTATTCCAAAGCCAAAAAAGCCTTCTTCCAATACTTCTAAAACATTTTAACCTATTGTCCTCCTCAATATAATAGAAAAATTAATCAAAAAAGTTTCAAACAATAAAATTCAAGTCTACTTAATTACTTTGAACTTTATTCATATATAGTGTAGTCTAAAGGTCTACACACAAGTACTCTTGCTTTTGACATTACTCAATTTTTCCCATTCTTAAATCATCAACTTCTCTCAATGATTTTAATATGTAAAATCATTTTTTATATCTTTCTTTAAAATAGATATAGATATAGAACAAGGTTTTGCTTTTTCTTCCATTCTTTCTGCTATTTATATTACTTCATTTTTCACATTTTTGAAAAAAGATCAAAAATGCTTGTATCTCCTATTTCTGTTTTGATAATTTCATTTGTTGACAATAGCCTCCTCATTTCTTAAGAAAAGAGTTACAAAAAATCCAATACAAATCTTTTTTGTAGTTATAGTATTATTTCTTCTCTTTTTAACCAGTTTAGACTTGTTATTGAGTATGACAAGTCAGAAATATTCCACTTCTCCAGATCTACAAAGAATACTTGACCTTCTTCTTTAGACTTTCAGCCTTTAAAAGGGCCCTTACTTCATTCAAAAGATAAGTAGCAATATCTCAGATTCTACTTTGACAAAAGACTCTCATTTCATTAACATAATTACCATTATGCCAACAAAGCCCTTTCTATGATTAAAGATATGAAGATGTTAGGCAACTCTAATAGAATATTATTTCTGATACATAAATAACTTCTATACAGAATGTTTGTATTTTCTATTGCATTATATAGATTTAAACTGTAGTACTTTAAAAGAGTGCTACTTTATCAACCCCTCAAAGAATTGAAGAAAATATAAAGAAGAATGGTACTATAAATTACAGAAGCTTTCTATACTTCACCTACTTGGGAAATTAAGGCCATAGTTAGACTCATTTCTATTCAATTTTATCTTGACAAGATCATAAGTCAACATCACTTACAAATAGCATCTCTCTCTAAACAACATGCTATTAACTCTATTCTTGACCAATATCATGCTAAGTAATATTATATGGCAACAACTTTTCTTACAAACAAACAATGTCTGAAAATCAAAAGTTTTATTATGAACACCAACAATTATTTAAATGAAATTATTCTATTGTTTGACAGTCTAAACAAAGAATTTACTTTAGGTTTCCATTTAGTAGATATTTTTCCTGACTATTTTCTTTTACTTCAGTTTGTTGCAAAAGTCCTAAAACATTAGTGATCTATCAAAATAGACTAGATAATGTCTATGAAAATTTTCTTATCAATCAAGACACTGTATCCATTATAGTATCAAAACAATATTGCTTCCTTAATCATTACTAAAAATATCCATCATGCTACAAATATGACTTCTACTAAAGTTAAATTATTCACTATCAGATACAGTATTAATCATACTGTACACACACATGCTTCTTTCCTCCTACTCCTATTTTATGTAGTTAGTGCTCATAGGAATAATAGCAAATATATTGTTTCCTTTACCTCTAGTCAACAATACTATGAAATCCAAGTCTTCAAGCTTCAAAAAGAAGGGGCCTTTTATCCCTTATATCCCTTCTCAAGAGGTTTTCTAGTATAATAACATCTCAGACACTTCTAACAATCCAACTTCCAATAGTTAGAGCACAGATCCCATAGTTGAGGAATCATCTATGGCTGTGAACTCTCAAATCAACAACAGAAATGTTGAGAACCTCAAAGTCTGCCTCTAACTGTCAATACAATGTTTTTTCTTCAACCTTCTGTTTATTTAGCAGGAATTGATGTGGTCAATATAGCTTCCTCACATAGTCCTCATGTTCAAACTGTAGGAAACAACATATTAGCAGCTAACCAACCTGCTACTTTAAATATGTCTGTGCTTCAAGGTAATGGCCTTATTTTTAGTGCTGAACCCACATTGGATACTTCAGTACTTCCTTACAGTAACAACCAACCAGCTGACCCAAATCTTTGGAATGGTATATTTACTCCAATCTTTTTACTTGGGGTTGACAAATTCCAGAGCTATGATGCTCAAAACATCACATGCTCACTTATGCATATAGGGACATTCATAAAACAATGTCTCTTAGGTAATAAACCAATAAAGGATATCTCTGATCTAACAGAAGTTGGTTTTGCAACATAGTATTTAATTAACACTATCTATGAAAAATTGATTCAAAATTACATATCAGAATGCTTTGCCAAAACTCCCAAAGTAATACCAAAGCCCAATATGAGCTCATCTCAAAACTCATTGAAGTCAAAAGAAAAATAATTTTGACTACAACTACTACTAGGAAGTTATATGTCCAGACTTCCAAAATCAATATTGAAGATATTATCCACATCAAATCATGTTTACAACTTTATCCCCCAAGAAAATTGTTGAAGTCAACAATATTATCAACAAATTGAGTATGGTCAAACCAAAAATCAAAATGACCACCAAGAGACCTTTGAGAAAGCAGATCATCATCCTTATGAGTTAAAACAATTCTAATATTATTGGAAGCAATGCAAACTTTCATATTAATAACACCAATAGGCATTTAAAAGATGCCAACTCAAATAATTCAGCTGACTTTATTTATGTAGACAAAGTTGGCATTATCATACCACAAGCATTACTACCTCTAAACAAGACATGAGGACTATTGAGAAAACTATAAAGAATAGGAAAAAGATTAACAAGAATTTTGTTGAAAGTTCTTGCTTACCTCAATCAAAATCTTATTTTAAGATTTTAGAACTACATTATTTTGCAAAAAATACAAATAAACCAATTACTTCTCAAATAGTCAAAGAAGTATTCAAAGAGTCTCATATTTTCAAAGATATCAAATTTTTCTCAAAGCCATAAGTCATCAAGGCCTCTTCCAATTCTGATTCAGCTGTTATTTGGGTTGAAATCTAGGATTCTCAAGGAGATTCAAAAGCAAAGAGCATTATCAACCAATAGTTTAATGTTGGTAATTTCATTATCACTATCTGTAGTACTAGGATTAGTTTGGGTGTTCCTCAGTATAAGAACTGTTGGAAATGGGGCCATTCAACCTTCAGATGTTAATCACATACAACCAGATGTGTTTTATGCTATGGTCTGCACAAATCCAAGCATCACAGGAAAACTCATAATACTGTAAAACAAATAACAAGTTAATTCCTTCAAGGCTTGTTACAAAAGATGGCAAGCCTTGTTCTCATTCCTTCAAGTGTGTCAACTGTAAAGATGACTACCAAGTGAACAGCAACAAATGTTTTTGTTGGCAAAACCATTTTAACAAAGAGTAGTATGGTAGAAAACAATAGAAACTCACTAATGATAGAACATAGTAATATAGCAATCCTGTTATCTTTAGAATAGTTGTTTCTATCACAAAATAAACTACTTACTTATTTATAATATCTGAATCTTGAGTGCACTCTCAGAGATTTAGAAGTGATTTAGAAGTTCAATAATGATGACAATGATGATTAGGATCAATACAGATAATAAAGAATAAAGATTGATGTAAATTGATGAAAATTGATATTGTTAAGTCTGAGGTCTAATTCTTAGACACAGAGGTATATATAAAGTAGTGATAGTCTGTGTACAAGCTGTTTCCATTATATAATCAAAAATTATATCTGATGAAAGCTATTATCTATTATAGTAGCTGTCAGGCTAATTTTAGAAGGTAACTAATTATGTCACTATATTGATATGCTTGCATCTCTATGAATACTTATTGCTATGTAATATATCATAGATTATTGGAAATGGTTTGATGAGTACTTTCTAACACAAGTTTGATTGTGCAAATCTGTCTAGTCATTCATGAGATATTAGCAAATAAAGATTTTACAGTTACTGATGACCTGATATCTTGGTTGTTTTTTGTTACTTTTGTACATCCCACATATGTACAGATAGCCCTCATTTGGAATCTTACAGTGTAACTTAGTTTGTGAAAATCAGTCTACTGGTTGTAGAGATACAAGCTGAATGAAGTTTGTGATAGTTTCTTTTTTTGTTTCTTTTTATTTTCTTTCTTTTTCAATTTACATGTTGTTTGCCCATCAATGCACTATAACTACTAAGTAGTTACCATAGACTGCCTTTATGTCCCATGTTATAAATTGATGATTTAAAAAAAAAAATCATGCTGTGCAACTGCAAAATAGTTATTGTCATAAATGTTATCCTAGTAGTAAAATAAATCTTTGACTCATCTGATTACCTGTATCAACTCCACTCTATTGTTATATTAAGAGATTTAAAGAAATTCTTTACTATGAATTCTAATAATTCCATCAACTTTTGAAATTGCTCTGACAGCATCAAGTAGTCTTCCCACCTATTAGTTGACAAAGAGTTGAAGCATTTCAAGATTGATTCAGTATTTCCAAGCAAATCATTATGAGAGTTTAGTAGAAAAGAAAATTATGACTCTATTATCTACAAGTAGCAGATATATTTCCAAGTCTTAGAATACAAAGAAAGGAATTTTCTTGATCTCAATAATGATGACAACCAACCTATTTAGCCAACTTGCACTAAAGGTAGTGCATAGCTTAAATACTTTTGGTCATTGAATTTGTTGTGTGTTTGAATTATTAAACTAGTCACTAATTATGTACCAATTGGCAAATATAGACTTAGATTCCTCCCCAAAGAATCTATAGCTTGTTCATGTGGAAAATATCCTATCAAAATAAGAAGGCACTTCTTTTACAAGTGCTCATGGTATAAAAAGTCTTGGAATTTGAAGAAAGAATCTCTAAAGAATATTCTTAATTTCTTAAAGCTCAATCCTAGAACTTTCTGCTTTTAAAAGGGTATTACTTAGCTAGTAGACTTTATAGTCATCAATTTTTCCTTTTCTTTTTCTTTCTTCCTCTTTTACCTTACTTTTATTTTTGTTCTTATCTAAGTAGTTATATTTGTAATTACTATAGTCTACTATTATGCTCTGTATAATAAATTGCTAATTCAAAAAAAAAGATTAGTGTGACATCACAAATTGTTACATATTGATCACATGTCACACAAAAGAACATAGAAGGTTTTGGAACAATAATGTTATTTTATATATCAATAGTATGTAATATACATAGCCTTTAAAATAGGCTAAGATTAGTATAGTATATATTGTGGCAACCACTAGTCACAAAGACCAATAGTGACTTCAAGCAGTAAATCTCATAGAAGGATATCTATGTGGAGATTACAAGAGAACTCAACAAGGAGTCTCTGCTATATTCCTATACTATTTATACAAAAGTCTTATGGTCTATGCTAGTAATAAATAACCCTACTCTAATATTTATATGTTGTCCATGCTTTTACCATACCTTATTCTCATATCTTCTATAAGGACATCATACTATATATATATGCCCTGATATTATTCTTTTAGTCCCTTCTCCCAAAGTCTAGGCCTTGTCAAAACTGCAACCAGTGGACTCTAAATCATTTTCATCTCCTTTCTATTTTTATTTTCTTTCTTTCTCCTTTCAAATTATCTTCCTTTCTATTCTTAGAACTATGATTAGAGTGACTAGAACACATGATCACACATCAGTCACATCAGATGACATGGTCACAAGTCACAAAACACATAGAAGAACATAAAAGGTTTTAAAAGGATAATATTATACCACATGTACAACACATGTTGACCTCAAGGCAAACACATGGCAGTTTAGGGTAGGCTAGAAGTAGTTAGCACAGACCATGAGGTTCTAGTATATAAGATAGACTATCCTGTACAGAGTTCTCTATTGAATTTTCTTGTATTAATCCTAATACAAGGTTCTTTCTCTTGATCAATTCTAAGATCCTGAGTTTGTAACAGGCCTATGACCTCACATCATGTGACATGTCATGTGACTGCAGTCACATGCCTCTTCATTGTCAAAATAATAAGAATAAGAATAAGAAAAATCAAAAGAAAAGGGATATTAAATCAAGAAAAATAGATAAAAGAAAAAGAAAAATGTTAGTGTCCAAGTGCACCATAACAGTATAGACTAGTAGTCTAGCATATATAATATAGACACTTTTGTACTTGGAACTCCATCAAATTTTCTTGTATATACTCTATACAAGGTTTTTCTTTTGTCTAATTCTTTGGCTTAAATTATAATGTAGCCAACTTTTTGATATAAGAGAAGTTGCTGGCTGAACAAAAAGAAGAATGATAATGGTGCCAATCTATAGCCTTAGAGAAAGTACCATCATAGCTGGCAAAGATAATAATAGTATTAAAGAAAAAAACAAGACAAACATAAGATTTAAAGAGGTTTTGTATAGCTTTCTAAGGAAAATGACTATCTAGATTAAATATAGTGAAATAGATAACAGTAAAAGCCTTGTCTTGGGTAGTCTTGTCAGCTACCAGCTTACTTTTTGTTACAATCACTATAATCTATACTTTATATTTTACAAATGTTTATCTTATATTGGATATGTACTGGGGTTTGCTTCATCTCTGACTTATAATTGACTATGTCTTACTCTATTTTCATGTAGTATGAGTCAGTACCTTATGTGGTAGTGGAGGCTTTCTCATATTCTCCTTATATTCTCTTTATTGTTTTCCTAAGAACACCTTACTTATTTCTCATAGTCACTAGATATATATAGTAGTAGATATAGTCTTGTATTCTTGTATTTTACCAATTAATCATTTCCTTACTCCTTTTTCAAGCCTCTGTATTAGTTGCAACCTAAGCCAAGCTTAGAATTGTAACACTATTAACCTAGAAGGAGAGATTCTGAGAATAATATTCCTTAGCAACTAAAAGCTCTTTAATGAATTCTAACACCAGAGTATGATAGTAGAATATAAGGGCTTCAAGAAAAGAATAATCAGTCTTTATACAGTTTTATGTAGCAGCAAAGAAGTATAAGCAAGATGAGTAATTTAAAAAAAAGAAAAAAGATGGGAAAAAAAAAAAAAAAAA
>Ga0157358_1000724_pt1 | contig 14070 bp, 8 predicted proteins | sample AttcapACBM2_FD_111484 | JGI IMG/M metagenome (GOLD analysis project Ga0157358, IMG submission 111484) | Fungus gardens microbial communities from leaf cutter ant in Botucatu, State of São Paulo, Brazil - Atta capiguara ACBM2 | ecosystem: Host-associated > Fungi > Mycelium > Unclassified ...
TATTAGCAAATGAAGATTTTACAGTTACTGATGACCTGATATCTCAGTTGTTTGTTGTCACTTCTATACATCCTGTATATTTGTGGATAGCTCTCATTTGAGGCTTTCCAGCACAACTTAGTTTGTGAAAATCAGTTCACTAGTTGTGGAGATACAAGCTAAATAAAGTTTGTAACAATATAGTCTATAAAATTAATATATGATAGTTTGTGACAATTATACTAACCTCTAACTCTAAGTCTAAATAAATAGAAATAAAAATGAAAATAAGAAAGAAAATGAAAATAAATAAAGTTTATTATCTTTAACTCTGACAATTAGCTTATATGCTGTGCTATCTATCTGCTGCATAGTCACAATTTCAGAAAATGAAACAAATTCTAAAAGAGATAAGTGTTACAAACTCAAAACCTTAGAGTTAGTTAAGAGAATGAATCTTGTATTAGGGTTAACACAAGAGAACTTGATAGAGAACTCTGTACAGGACTGTTTACCTTATATACCAATATCTAATGGTCTATGCGAGCTATTTCTAGCCTACCCTAAATGACCATGTGTATGCCTTAAGGTCAACATGTATTTTACACATTGTATGATATCATCCTTCCATATGTTATATGACTGTGACCATGTCACCTGATGTGATCTGCCATGTGATAGCGTGATCTTGTCACTCTAACTCTAACCCTAGTTCTAAAATAGAATAAAGAAAAATAAATTGAAAAGAAAATAAAAATAAGAAAAGTTTAAGTCCACTTCTTTTGTTCTTGACAATAAGTGCTAATGTAGTATATTATTATTGAATACTGGAAATTGAGTTTACTTAGATATTCAATTATCAGACTAATGAATTAATGTTACTACTGGTCTTATATACAAAAAAGATTGATAGGAAATACTTAGAGGTTTTAGAATATAGTACTAAGTAGATTTTCAGTAAAATAAAATACTAAAAAGGATCAATAGGAGAACTCTATCATAGAAGGCCAAGTTTGATAGGAGTATTTCTATTATAGAAGACTGAGTACTTGAGAAGTTCTGCAATGATTGTATCACCACTTCAAAGACATATTGTAGAAAGTATAGCTATTATAAAAGATGAGTTTTTACTAGAATTATATAAAACATCACTACTATAAAGAATAGTTTTCAGAATAGGTGAACTTAGTATATAATAGGTAGAGTTAGATACTAAAGTCTGTAAGTTATGGAGTTGAGTTATAAGATTTGCAAGAATATTGCTGGTTAAAACCTCTAAGACATACTAATACTTGGCTACTTTCTATAGATCACATTGCAAAAGGCCCAGAGCTTTATCTATGTTAACAGGGTTGCAGACTTGTTTTGGAGATAATATCATGTAGAAAGTAAAAAAAGATGAGAGAAGTCAAAATATGAGAGTAAATGATTTTATACTACAAGACTCAAGGATGTTTTAAAATTTCTGAAGTGGGAATTCTATTCTGTTATTAAAATAACTAGGTAAAGACTGTAGTAATTTAGTGAAGACTACAACTCTAGAAAAACCTAAGTTCATTGACAAGTAATATCTAATACATGACTCACCTCTGGAAAAACCTAAGAGAATAGAATGAGGTTTCCTAAAGGTAATATTATTACTACTCTAAGTATTCTACTAGTTTATAGTAATCAAGTAGAATAATGCTGGCATAAGGCTAAAATGATTGTACTAGGTAGTCAGGAACACTGATAGAAGTATTGAGAACAGTATTTGGAATTGGAAAGAATTTATCTAATAGTGATCAGAGATATAAGAAAGCAAAGACATAAATATAGGTAAGGACTAGTATTAGCAGACAGAGGTAGTAGAAATTGTGTAATGAACTCTGTGTTTTTATTACAAGATATTGGAGTTGATAGTTCCTTTACAGTTCCTAACTATATAGCTCTATTATTTTATGGTTAGGTTACTAAATATTTTATCTGATATCCTACTTGATTAGTATATACTTTTAGATACTTAGGATAGTTACTATCTCTAAAAAACTTCATTCTGTTCTTTTAGAATTTTTATAAAGATAAGTTATATACTTAGCTACTTAGTATTATATCTTATTTCAGCCATATCTACCCTAACCCACAAATAATATTTCTCCTCTTATCTATACTCTCTGACCTTTTCTAGTATAAATAAATTACTTCTATTCTATCTTGAATATTCTCACTAGACTCTTTCCAACTTTATAGACCTTTATTCTCTGATATCCAAGGATCATTAGTAACTAGAATAACTTGGTTAGCAGTCTTTATACTAGGTAACTATCCTAAATAAACTAGTAGTTTACACTATACTAGTCTTATTCTAAAAATCAACCAAAACTAGCACTTATCAAGTCCTTTTCTGAAATATATGACCAGTGTGACTTGTAGAGATATAGTACATAAGCTAAAGCCAAAGGTCATTTTAATTCTATTTTTGGTATTCTTGGATAATACATAGTAACTTAGACTTTTAAGAAGTCTTATCAGATCTCAAATAATGGAATGTGAACTGTATCTAATACTTAGATAGTATAGCTTAGGATTTCTTTAGAGTCATAATCTCTGTTATATTACCATAGTCTTTGTTTAGTTACTCTAATAACTGGAAAAAAACTATAAGATATATGATAAGAAACTACTAACTATAGTAAAAGTCTTAAAAAAATAGAGATAATATTTACTAGATGATATAGAAAAGTTTGAAGTCTAAAATAATCACCAAAATCTTAAGTATTTTGGAAAACTACATAAATTTAATAGACAACAAACAAAATAATATCTCAAGTTATAAGATTTTGATTTCATATTCTATAATATATTCCAGGAAAAACAAATATTAGAGTAGATATATTGTTTAGAAAAGATTAAGTAGATACTAAAGAAGACAACAAAAATATCAAGATATTCAAAGACAAACTATAAAAAAGAAAACTAGTTATAAAAGCAGAAATGTATTAGAAATCTTCTGAGTAAACTTAGATATTTTCTATTTTTCTGATTTTTTATGATTTTTATAGTTTAGTTTTCTTATTTTATTTTTTAGACTTAGCTAAGAATGTGATTTCATGTCACATTTGATAGTCACAAATATCACAAAGCATAACATGAGTATCATATATATTACTATTACTATTACACAGTTATATAACTTAGTAGAATATTATAGAAATTACTAGAAGAACTTAGTTATAGCTTTAGAGTAGGTTAGAGATGTATAGGTTAACTTTTAGAGATATATAAAGTAGACTATCTTTTTTTTTTTAAGTCAACAATTTATTACACAGAGCATGATGGCAGTCTATACCTACAGGAGAAATTATATATGAAGTATCAATACCCTAACCTTTTTATGCAGTTATCCAATATAAAGGACTACTAAGGAATTGAACCCATAACCTCAAGTAGGTTTGAGATAGGCATAATACACATGGACAGAGGGCTCTTCTACTATGCCATCTCTTCCCCTAAAGTAGAATACCTCATAGTAGGAATTTTATTAAGTTTTTTATATTATTTAATATATAAGTATATTTTTTGGCTTAATATATAAGCCTAAGTTATAATATTAGATGTCAGAGTTGTAAATGATGGACTTGACTTTATTTTAATCTTCTTTTACTTTTATTTTTATTTTTTCATATTTACTTTATTTTATTTATATGTTTCTTTTCTTTTTTGTTATTTTAGACTTAGGAAAAAATATAATGTGATATTATACAGATCAAATTCATAGGTCACATGATCATGTGATACAGAGAAGAATATAAAATATTTTGGAATAGGTAATATCATATAGTATAGTAATAATATAATATTAAAACATTAGAACTCAATAGCTTTTCTTAAGACTATTTATTACAGAGCTCTCACTCACTCTCTTATCAATCTTAACCAAGAATAGCTCAGCTCTTAGTCAAGAAGAGACCAGCTAGACTCTAGGCTTAAAGAGTTGCTAGTTGTTATTTAAAGATATACTATAAATAGTATAGACCAAACTCAAGCCTGTATCTAAATATACTCATTGTTAAATTGCATAGTGTTTAGTAGTATACTTGTATTCTTCTTTTATTAGCTCTGTACTACAGATTTATTATAAACTGTATATATAGAAGAAGAACAGATATTCTTAAGATCTTGTCTAGAATAAAATGACTTTCTTAAGTTAAAATACAATAGAATTCAATTAAAGCAGTAATCAGTAGTTTAGATAGTTAGTAGATAATGTCAAATAGAACAAGTAAAAAGCCTATTAGTATCTACTAAGAAGTACAAGATTAAGAATAAAGATAACATAACCTTCTTTTTAACACCAGTTCTCTTTTCTAACACTATCACTCTTATCTTTACTACCAATTATACTATTCCTATTATATACTATAAATCAACAAGTATCTGTTAAAAAAATAGAGCAGTTATAGCTTCTAGTTATATAACAAGTAGAGTAGGTAGTATTATTAAGAAAGTAGTTAGCAGTATTAACAGCTGGAGAAGCAGCTGCTTCCAGACCCAGATTTATAGAAGTAGAGAGGAAATGGTATATATCAGAGTTTAAGATAGTGGACTTTGTTTTTTTTCTTATTTTCATTTTCATTTATTGTCTTATTTTTAGACTTAGAGTTAAAGGTTAGTATTATACAGAAGAATATAAAAGATTTTAAAACAATAATATTATACAACATGTTTACTATATGTTAACTTTATAGATAGTACATAGTCTTTAGATAAGGTCTCACACAGACCAACTAGCTAGTATATGTAAGATAGATACTTTGTACTTGGAACTTTATTGAATTCTCTTATATTAATTCTAATACAAGATTTTTTTTTACCTAACTCTTTGGCTTAAGTTATAACAAATACTAAGATAATTTCAAAAGTAAATTCATATCTTTGGCAAGAAAGTTAGTAAGCATATATCCACTAGAAAAACATAGGATTATACAATTAACTTAAAGAAGAGATTTATCCCAAAGAAAGAAAAAGTCAACCTTGTCTTGAAATAAAAGATAGCAAGAAGTATATGGTATAAGACTATAGATACTTGAATGAGTGAACTGTAAAAAATAACTACTCTTTACTTTTAATATTAGATATTGTAGAAAATATAAGTACTAAGAAAGTATTTACCAAGCTAAACTTATGATAAGATTATAATAATGTATGGATAAAGGAAGGAGATAAGTTAAAGACAGCATTCACAATGCTAAAAGGATTGTTTGAACCAACAGTGATTAATATTCTTTTGGTTAACAAACTTATTAGCTACTTTTTAAGCTATGATAAACAAAATTCTAAGAGATTTAATCAATACTAGAGAGGTGGCTAGCTTTATTGATAATAAGATAGTAGAAGAGATAGTAAAGAAATTAGAAGAAAACAACTTATATATAAAACTGGAGAAGTGTAAATAAAAGATTAAGAAAGTAGGGTTTTTATGAGTAGTAATCAGACTAGATAGGATTAAGATGGAAAAAGAAAATATAAAAGCAGTTCTAAAATAGTCAGTTCCCAAAAAAGTCAAGAACATCTAAAAATTTCTAAAACTTGCCAGCTATTATTAGCAATTTATAAAAGACTTTGCAAGAACTACAAGACCATTATATGAGCTAGTGGAAAAGAAGTAGAAGTTGTAATGGAAAGATAGGCAAAAAAGAGGATAGAAGTTGATATATTAGACTATGCAATGGAAGGAGTTCTATCAATAAAATATGAAGATGGGGGGTTAAGACTAATAAAAGGCTTGGAAAATTGGAAACATTTATGTTAAATTAATGACAAGCAAGATAAGCACTCTATCTATCTAGATTTGACTTTATCTTGAAGTATATACTAGGGACAAAAATGAGAAAGGCAAATAAACTTAGTAGGAGACTAGACTGAAAAGTAGAAATAGAAAATTACAATGAAAATAAAAAAACTAATGAAAAAATGGATATGTAGTCTAGTAGAAGTAGTAGTAGAAGAACTAAAAGTAAATATATTAGAAAAGATAAAGAAAACAAAAGAAAAAAAATAAAGTAGTTAGTGTAGTAGAGAAAATAAGGAAAGTAGGCATTAAGATATTAAAAGGAGATAAGTAAGAAATGGATAGCAAAGTAGTTTTAAAAGAATAAAAATTTTATGTTCCAAAGGATGAAGCTTTAAGGTTAAACGTTATATGGTTATATCATGATATACCAGTAGCTAAACATAGAGGAAAATGGAAGATAACAGAATTAGTGATTAGAAACTATTAGTGGCTAGGAGTAACAAGAGATGTGGGAAGATATATAAAGAGTTGTAACTTATATCAAAGAATAAAAAACTGCACAGAACCTTTAATAGAAAAACTGATAGCAAATGAGGTTTTAGTAAAGCTATGAATACACTTGATAATTAACTTCATTATCAAGTTGCTACTAGTAGCAGAAAAAGATGTAATCTTTGTAGTATGCAACAGAATATCAAAGATGATATACTTTGCAGTAACAATAAAGAAGACATTAGCAAAAGGGTTAACTAGAATTTTCAGAAATAACATGTGGAAACTGCATAGACTACCAGAAAGTATAATATCTAATAGAGGCCTCTAGTTTGCAATAGACTTGATTAGAGAATTGAACCAAATGCTAGAAATTTAAATAAAATTATCAATAGCATTTCACTCTCAAACAGATGAGCAAACAAAGTATATGAACCAGGAATTGGAATAGTATCTCTAGTTTTTTGTAGATCATAGACAAAAGATTAATTTGAATAGCTTACTATGGCAAAGTTTGTAGTCAACAGTAAAGTTCATACAGTAACCAAGATCTCACCATTTATAGCCAACTATAAAAGAGAATAATAGATGAGAGCAAATATTAAAAGAAAGAGAAGGTAGAGATAGCAATGGAGTTTGTAAAGAGAATAGGAAATGTATAGAAAGAAGTAGAAGTAGTATTGAAAAGAGTCTAGTAAGAAATGAAGTGACAAGTAAATAAGAGGTGGATATTATGATTTAAGACTAAGAGTTAAGTCAAGAAAAGAACCTTGTATTGGGTCAACATAAGAAAACTTAATAAAGTTCCTAACATAATATGTTTATCTTATATATGCTAGCTAGTTGGTTTATGTAAAACTAATACTAACCTACTCTAAAGACTATCATTATTCATAAGGTTAATATGTGGTAAATATACTATATAATGTTGTTGTTCCAGAACCTTCTATATCTTTTCATATGACACATTGACAGAGGTCAAGTAAAAAAGAGGTTATACTAGAGTGAAATAAGAACTATACAAATAAGATTAGAACATATAAAACCCTTAAAAGAGCTCTTATAAATGCAAAATATACTTCTAAATAGTGAACCTTATACTATATAACAAGCTTCTTCAGAGCTTCCAACAACACTGTTTATTCTTGTTATGAGATGATGAAGTATGAGAAGATATTTCCATATATATTAGTGTAGGACATTATTATATTAGTCTACAATAATAAGAAGGCATGTAATACAGAGGTCACATGATATGATGTCATAAAGCCTAGAATAGTTTAAAGTAGACAAGAAGGGTTTACAGTCTAGAACAGTCTAGAGAGGATAAGAGTAGTCTAGATAATAACATCAAGAAGCATGTTAACCATATTGCTACCACATGGTATACATATGATGCATGCATGGATGACACATGGACATTAGGGTAGGTATATGCAGTAGAAGCATAGTTGTAGCATGGACCACATGTAACTTATATAAATAGGGTAGCAATATAGTAGGAACTCCTTGTTGAGTTCTCTTATAAACCCCACTATCTTAATTCCTACTGAGTGAGTTATTGCTAGTGGATCCCACTACAAGTTGTCATGACTAGGTAGTTGCCACAACAATTCTAGGTAATATACTCTTCAAGTCAAACCTTATAACTGAAGATACTAACTGATACTCATCTTGCTAGCCTTTTTCAGACTGCTAAAATTTTCCAAAACTTGTTTGAAATTAATAACAGATACTAACAATACTCACTCAATAAAATGAAAGTTAAAACTACTCTCAAGTGGGAGAATTCAGATAAAGGTTCTCTCTCTTACTCCTCTCTACTTGTGGCTTATATATTAGCCTAAAAATATAGAGAATAAACTTAAAGAATGGAGATCAAAACCATTAAGAAGACTTCTAAGATCTTGAAAGCATATGGTCTTCTTTCCATTTACAATCTGAAATTAGCCTAATATTCTTTTTCCTGCTCATGAATGCTGATTCTTTTCTTTTCCAGCATTTATACTAGTTGTTTCTACTTATAAGTGCATTTCTAACTTTTCTAGCTTCTGATCAGTTGTGCTTCTGTCTTATTCTATTGTCCAAATATTTGTAACCATATATCAATTGTGTTCTCAAGTACCCATTTCTTATAGCTAGTCCTTCTTAAGTAGATGATATTATTTTTGTTATGATTTTAAGTCTAAAGAGTTAGATGAAAGAACAACTTTTAGATTGAGTAATTACAAGAGAACTCAACAGAGTTCCAAGTACAGAATTGTCTACCTTATATATGCTAGTCTACTGGTCTGCTATAGTACCATTAGAGCTATATATTATTCTTAAGGTTAATATATATTAAATATATTATAGTGACATCATTTCTTCTAGAATCTTCTATTTCCTTCTATCATAACATGTAATCATGTGACTATGACTAATTTGTGATAGATTGTAACTAAGACAGTAACATTATTATGATTAATACCTCATATCTATAAGGTTGTTCACTTATAGACAATAGATATTAGGGTTGTTTCTTTATAACTCAATGATTGGCTGTACTGTGCACTATCTATATGTATGATCAGTCAGTATCTCATATAGTAGTCAAGGCTTTATTATGTTTTTCTTACCAGTTTCTCATTTCTTCCTCATATACTAATATATATATTACTTGTAGTTATAGGTTTATACTTTACCAATTGACTCTTCCCCTATCCTTTCTTAAGTCTTTGTCTAAGTTGTAACTTGAGCCAAGTCTAAGATCACAATAGAAATACTCCTATTGAACTCAGTCTTCCATAGCAGAGTTCTCCTATCTAACTCTTGTTAGTATCTTACTATTAATATTTCCACTTAGAGCAATATACTAAAACTCCAAGCATCTCCTATGTATCTGACTTGTATATAAGACTAGTAGTTATATTGTAATTCACTAGTTTGATAATTGACAAAGATAACTTCTATTGAACTTGATCCTTAGTATTCAATGGCAATATACCAAATCAGTACCCACTTCTATTTCAGACTTCATTCACTCATCTGAAGTTGTGATCATATGGTAGACAGATGATGTAGCATATAAGCTAAAACTAAGAACATTTTGACAAGTTTGCATTGTCAAGCTCATTACATGGAGTTTCTATAATTTATGCATTTCTGAGCCAACCCTACAGGATTTTGCCTCCTGGTATGAACCATACCTGACAACTCTTGACTTTTAACTGTTGTTTAGCATGAGATAAGATATGGCCATATAATACAGCAAAGTCTTCTTAGAATGATGTTCATCTACAAAAGTATTGATTATGTGTTGTTTGGGGAGAGATACCATCCATAGATGATATTATCCAATGATTTTGTCAAAGTGAAAATGAATGGGAATAATAAGACAAGCTATAGCCTCAACTTCCCAAGTTGGTAATGTGCAGAATACTTCTGTAATCCATAACACTACTCTCTGAATTTTCTTCAACTCTTTGAGGGGCTGATATAAAGACATGTCTTTGAAGTACCAAAGCTGGAACCTATATAACACAATAAGAAGGATATATATTTTATAGAGTAGTCATTTGTGGATAGAGAATAGACCCCTGCTTGAATTTCCCAATATTTTCATGCTCTTAATTATAGAAAGAGCCTTGTTGGCATAGTGGTGTATATGTTGATGAAAGGTGAGTTTCTTGTCAAAGAAGAAATCTAGATATTACTAGGTATCTTTTGAATAGAGAACAAGGCCTTCTAAAGATCAAAGATTCAAGAGAGGGATATAAGAGTTGCTTATAAACCTTGAGAAATGAAAGACCACTAATTTGTCATGTTTGATGACCAGACCAAACTGGTTAAATAAAGAAGAAATAATGTTATAGCTATAAAGAAGATTTGCATTGGATTTTTCATAACTTTTTTCTTGAGAGATAAAATGTGAAAAATAGGTACAATATAAAGAGCAGAGAGAATTGGAGAAAGTACAGATCCTTGACCTATACCTACATCAGGTTTAAAGAAAGAGAAAATGAATTGGTTCTATACATATTGAGTATATCTGTTTATTAAATAATCAGAAAAGAAAAGAGAAATTTAGGAATCAAAACCAGCTTTGCTTAGAATTTTTAGAAGAAGTTGATAGTTTAAGAAAGAGAAAAATCAAGTGATATCAAAAACAAGAGTGCTCATATGGAGATCTTTTGTACATCTCATGTATATAAGATAGATTAGGTAAATACCTGCACCTGTAGTTAAACATTAGCAAATACCACCCATTTGACTTAAATGAATAAAATTCAAAGTGATAGAATGAACTTGAAGTCTAACACTTATAACTTTTTTAATGAGTTTATCCAACATGTTTAGAAGAACAATAGGTTGGAATATTTTCAGAGTATTGTAGGAAAGTTTATTTAGCTCTGGAATAATAATTGACATTGACTTCTTTCTTAAAATGAAAAGGCCAGTAATCAAGGTCAATACAAGAATTTGCTATATTAACAATGTTAATAAGATATTTGTCATAGTTTATCAATGCTTTGAGATAACTTCAGGAGATTCAATCAGAATCTAGAGTAGACAAACTGTAACATTTATTGATCACTTTAATAAATTCTGCTTTGGAGAATAAAGCTTATTCAGCCTATTGATGCAATGGAATTTCATCCAAAAGTTGGAGGTTTATTAATTTGTTTTGAGCAGTGTTATAAAACTAATGAAAAGCTTGCCATAATTTATCCAATTCATTACAAGGACATTCATTAAAATTAATGACTTCCATAGCAGATAATTTGTGTTTTTTAACCCAATTCATTAAGTTCTATAATCTTTTGTTACTTAATGCAATTTCTTGAATTTTGTTCTCAAAGATCAACTATTTAGCTGTTTTAACTATTTTCCTATATTTGATCCAGTCCATTCTTTTCCTGAATGTTCAATATGCAACTAAGTTCCTACTACATTCTTCATTCCACCATACCTTAGAATGTTTAGTAATATTAACATATTTGGAATATTTATATCAAAGTTTCTCTGTAATGGAAGCAAACTCTTGAGTCACTTCTTTCAGCCTCTCATAATTGTGAATGTTAGTTGTTTTGATATAACTTATCCTATTCTTTAATTCATTGATGAATTCTTCTTCTTCCTTACTATTCTTAACAATAGTGAGTTTCTTCTCTTGAATGAATTCCTTCTCAATGATGATATGAACTGATAGAGGAGCATGATCAAATGGTCTATGTAGATCAGGTAAAATAAAATGATTGTTGAATTCTTCTGCATTGGCCTGGAGAAATATAACATCTATCACCAAGTTTGAATCTTGAGAATTGTCTGTATAACATATTAGTACTTGATTAATAGGCATTGAAAGTTTTAAAGTAAAACTGTTATCAACTTTTCTGAGAGTATCTACATATGTAGAATGGTGTGGATATAATAGATTCCAATTATTGTCTCCAATGTTAAAATCTCTGGTCATAATTAGTATATTATTGAAATTTACCTTAGTATCCTTAAAATACTTTAAGACAGACTGATGATCATCTGAATAAATGTTAATAATAAAACATATAATGTTATTATTTAAAAAAGAAAGAAGATTAATATCTTTATAATTGAAAATATCTCTTCTAAGCAAAAAGTGTAACCTTGTCAATCTGATATTGATGTAAGTGAAAACTCTTGGATATTTGTTCTCAATATTCAAAGATCTTGTAAACATAGTCTATAATAGATGATTAGAAGCATCTATGATCTCAACTCTTTCTTCAGACATAGAACTTGGAATATTTTGAATGTTTGACCAAAGGTTCTTGAATTAAAAAAATATTGAAATTTTTGTTGATTTCTAATAAAGTATTAGTAAAAAGTTTGCTCTTGTGGACATTTTCTGAGAAGACTTTCAAAGACTTTAAAATCATATTTTTACTCTGCCTACAGCTAAGTAAATTGATTTAGCTCTAATTTTTCAGAGTTTTTGCAATTCTTTATTATACAAATTTCTATTGAATCCATGTTTCCAGAATAGACAGTTGTTGCTGTCCATCTGGTATTCACCTTTATAACTAGTATATTTGAACAAATAAGTACATGACTCTCCTTTCTTTATTTCGAGCTTTGAAGAATTAGTTTTGAAATTTACTTTGCAGTACCATACTATTTCTCTATGATGTTCCAATTTGTGTAGACTGTTATATGTCTAACATTTTGCTCTATATGTATAATATATGAATGTGATATGGCTTTATTTCCAATAGTTTTTGTATTGAAGAATACCAGGATTCATATTCATTCTTCTAATTGTTATAATGTGATAACCAATGTTGAAACTTCTGTTAATAAGATGCTTGGTATTTATACTACTGTGAGTTTCAGATGTCAATTTATATTACTGTCATGTCAGAGTTAGGAGATGTCTTAATAACCTAAGGTCAAAAGGCTAAAATAATATCATTGAAGATATAAGTGCTTTTGATAACACTCTCAATGATATCTGGTATTATGATGTAGTTGAGCAGTAACTTTTTTTTTCTTTTATCTATTTAATATTTCTTTTCTTTTGATTTTCTTTTTCTTTTTCTTTTTATTGATGATGAAGAGGCACATGACACTGTGGTCACATGACACATCACATGATATGAGGTCATAAAAGTATAGAGTGGGCTAGAGCAGTCTAGATAGATGATATCAAGGAGCATATTAACTATATAGCTACCTCATAGTGTATACATGGTGCACTCATGAATGATGCATGGACATTAGGGCAGAAGTAATTATTCATAGCATGGACCTGTCAAGATTACAAGAAGTGGACTTAGTTTTTTCTTATTTTTTTTATTCTCATTTTTATTTTTATTTTTAATTTTTTTAATTTTTTAATTTTTAGAACTTAGAGTTAGGGTTAGTGATGATATCACTCAGTTACACATCAGTCACATCAGATGATACAGTGACAGTGATAGTCACAAATCACAAGACGCATAGAAGAATGTAGAATATTCTGGAAGAAATGATGTCATATAATGTGTGATACACATGGTCATTTAGGGTAGGCTAGAAATAGCTTGCATGAACCATTAGGTATTTGTATATAAGGTAGACAGTCTTGTACAGAGTTCTCTATCAAGTTCTCTTGTGTTAATCCAATACAAGGTTTTATTCATTAACCAATCCTAAGGTCTTTGAATCATAACAGGACCATGTGTAACTTATATAAATAAGGTAGCAATATAGTGGGGACTCCTTGTCAAGTTCTCTTGTGATCTCCACTATCTTAAGTCCTACTGAGAGATTTATTGTTAGTGATCCCATTGGTCATTGTGACTAGTGGTTGCTACAACATCTGAAGTAATTGGAAGATTAGTGTTTTTCACAAAGTAAGGAATACCAAGAATCTTGAAATATAATTTGGACTGAGAAAGTCTTAGACTCATAATGTCACTTATATCAATATTATTCATCATCTTTACATATTTCTTCATAATGTTAAGGTCTGAGAAAGTAGCTACCTTGTTAGTTATGATGACAATATCTTTGTCAAGATCGTCAATGCTGGACTTGACTTTTCTTTTTATTTTTATTTTTATTTTTATTTTTCTATTTTTAGAACAACTCGGGTTAGGGTCTATCAGTCACGCTGTCACATCAGTCACAAGTTGACGGCATAGTCACAAGACTGATCATGGAACTGGAGAGAATGGAGTAGAAGGTACTAGAATAAAGTGACATCATACAGCATGGACAACACATGCTGGCCTCATGTAATACTCATGGTCATTTAGGGTAGGGTGCACAGTAGTTAGCATGGACCATGGGCTATAGTATATAAGGTAGACTACTTTGTCTTAGGA
>Ga0157358_1000725_pt1 | contig 14061 bp, 13 predicted proteins | sample AttcapACBM2_FD_111484 | JGI IMG/M metagenome (GOLD analysis project Ga0157358, IMG submission 111484) | Fungus gardens microbial communities from leaf cutter ant in Botucatu, State of São Paulo, Brazil - Atta capiguara ACBM2 | ecosystem: Host-associated > Fungi > Mycelium > Unclassified ...
GGAAACGACGTTCAGGCACACAGACGGGCGCAACCGGCCGTTCAGCTGCAGCACCGTCATCGACGTGGCGCTGATGACGGTCAGCCCCCGCTTCATTCCGCTGGATTCAGGCTATGAGGGAATAGTCGAAGACCGGCTGTGGCAGGAAAAAACGCGCCTTCATCAAGCCGCTGCGCTACGACGGCGAGGAAGACGTGTTTCCTGACTTTGTGCTGAAGGACGTTGCCGGCGTGGATGCGCTGCCCATGGAGATCTTCGGCATGAACACGCCTGAGTACCTGCAGCGTAAGCAGGAGAAAACCGCTCATTACGATAAGGAATACGGTCCGGGCCACTGGTGGTACTGGAATGCTGCCGACAGGTCAGAGATGCCGGCATTTCCCCCTGCATGAAACGGTGACCGTCATCAGCAGGATCATAATGGGGCTATCTGCAATTCATGATTATGTGCCTGACCGTCAGATTGTCAGTCGTCACTGTCAGGGGTATCTTCACTCACGCGTGAGGAAAACAGCTCAGTCAGAAAATATGGGAGCAGGCAGTGGACACGACTGAAGAACTCAATGACACCTATTTCTACGCTGGCAGACCTAACCTGACCGCCGGTGAACTCTTTTTCATCATTTTTTGTGAAGAAGTTGCCGAACAGCTGGGAATAGATGACTTCGGGGCGATCGTAGCTATCCTCTCAGGCCGTAATGTCCTGACGACCCGCGCAAAACCCCGCGATGCGGAAAAGGGCACGTCCTACGCTTCACGTGCTGCGCGCAGAGTATTCCGGACCGCCAAGTTCCCCTTCGGCATTCAGCTCCCAACCGTCGTAGGAGATATCCACCGTGGACGGCGCGAATACGATGGACACACAAGCTAAGCACTTTTATCGGGCGTGCGGTCCCTGTCGTGGGCTGGGTGATTCTGGCCAGAGATGTTGCCGATATCAGCTTTCACACTGTCAACTGGTATAACACCATCGCCCGCGGGGAGGATAAGTTATGGTAGATGAGACGCAGGCGCGCGTGATGGCGCTCATTGAGCCGTGGAACGGTCGTTCCCTGCTGACGTTCCGGAAAAAAAACTCACGCCTGAGATGTCGCTCAATCTGGATATGAAGCTTGACCCGGAAGATGCGGCGGAATGCCTGCAAAACGTCTTTGATGCGTTTGGAATGGATTCTGATCAGGTCATGTTCAGCCTCTACTATCCGAAAAACCCGCGGGAGGCCATCCCACTTACCATCGGGATGCTGATCGAGTCAGCAAGGGCCAGGCGATGGTGCTATGACTGATGTGCAAGAAGCCAGAGACAGTCATGATCGTTAAGACATGAAAGCCTTTGCGGAAAACGGCCAGGGCCGATGATGGTATCGGGAGGTGGCAGGAACATTTTGAATGCCTCAATTTCCACCTCCTGAGTGCTGTAATTGCGATGTGACCTGTGGGCGATATCAGGAATCATATTTGGGGTTTGAGGGCTAACCGTACGAAACGTACGGTTAGCTAAAAATTAAAGTCTTTACAATCGATTAGTAGACATCTATGTCCGTTAAATGCCATTTTCCAATTGAAAGGACAACATTTCAATGGGGTTTTTCAATGTGTATTATCTCTAAATATCATGGAGTTACTTCACTAACATACGTTTTCGTTCTATTGGACTTCAGCCCCCAATAAATATGCCATAAACCCCTCAAAATTTATAAAAATATGTTGGTAGTTTCACTGGTGTACTGTAATTTTCAAATATCAGTATGAATTGGTTAAAGTAATGTTGAAAATTTACTTTAAAAGCCTTCATAAGCATAGTGAAATCATAAATAAGGAAATGTATGTTAAATTTAATTATGTCTACTAACGATGAGCCGTGGCAAATCCCAGAGGGGCACTCTGCTACTGCTTCAATGGATTTAAGCAGATATTTAGAATATACCAATGATGATCTGTATAAGGATTTTATAAAGTTAACAGATGAAGTGATTGAAAAGCTTAAATCATTCCCTTGCTTATTAATGACAGAGTTCGAAAAAAGTTATAAAAACAAGCCGGAAATAAAATTTTTTTCCAATGTAAGGCTAGTTAAACTAACTAGCATTGCCGTTAAAGATCAAAGGATAAATTACACATTTGAGTTGATAAAAGATTACGGAATGGTAGATGTTACTAATTTCGACAACATTCCCGGAGATTTTATTATTCATCGTTTTGAAACATCACGCACACATTGGGCATTAAAAGATATTGAGTTGAATATCGTTCTGACTGTCTTCGGGCTGGCACCTATCCCCGAACCCTCTCCGCCAATTATAATATCCGATAATGCTAACGATATACCCAGTAACGATATATGTGTTGATTCGGTAGTTTCATTCCTTGACGAAGTAAACAAGTTTAAGCCTGCTGATGGAACAGAACTGTTCTATAGAGGGCATAGTGATATTAAATATAAGCTTGAACCATCATTGTTTCGTACAGGAAAAGGTGTCCCTTTATACATAAATAGTGAAAAAAACATGATAAATGAGATGGTTACAGCTCATCCGTCAGAGTTCTACCATGATGACTTTATGGCAGATAAGCTTGTGCGTATGCAGCATTATCGTTTGCCAACCAGATTACTCGATGTGACGGCTAACCCATTAGTTGCACTGTATTTCTGTTGCTCTGAAAAAATGGGAACAGAAACTGAAGATGAAACCATAGGTGATGTGAAGATATTTACCGTTAATTCTAATGATGTGAAATTTTACAATTCTGATACGGTAAGTTGCATTGCTAACCTTTCTCAACTGGATACAGAAGAAAAAGAATATTTAATCAATGAGCCTGATCCTTTAAATTCAGAAAAAGCGAGAAAAAGACTCCTGCATTTTATACGGGCAGAGAAACCTTATTTCGAAGACAGGATGAAACTTGAGCACTTAAGAAGTATACTTTTTTTTAGAGGAAGAGTCGCTAACAGTCGAATATCCTCGCAATCGGGTGCATTTTTGTTGTTTGGCCACGATGCAGTACTTCCAGATACAGGCTATAGCGATCTTGATGTTAAAAGTATAACTGTCTGTAATAAAAAAGAAATCCTGAAGCAGTTGGAATTGCTTAATATAAAAGCTAGTACGATTTATCCGGGTATTGAAGAAACAGCAAAGGAAATTGCAAAGAAATTTAAATCTGATATTGATGTTATCAAGTAGGATAGTGTGGGTAGGCTGCAAGCGATAAAGTATCAATAAAGATTGCATATACTAATCTGCATCTTTTCACCATCTTCATTGATATGAAGGTGGTGTTATTGATTTATTCAAATTCGTTATTAGATTTTTTCATTGCCCAAATTCGCTTTACTTGGCTTATGCTGCAGCCTGCCAGACTAGCTGTACGTTCAATTGTCATTCCTGACTCACGTAAAGCGATAATGCGTTCATGAGTCTTACTATCAGGTTTTCTGCCCTTGTACTTACCTGAAGCCTTAGCGAGCTCAACCCCCTGCCGCTGCCGCTCGCGCCTGGTTTCATAGTCGTCGCGCGCTGTCTGAAGTGCCACTTTAAGTAGCATTTCCTGAACAGACTCAAGCACAATTTTGGCAATACCATCCTGACTAATGGCCAGCTCAGAGAGATCCACGATGCCTGGTATAGCTAGCTTTGCGCCCTTTGCCTTTATCGAGCCAATCAGCTGCTCAGCCTCCGTGAGCGGAAGACGACTAATGCGGTCAATCTTCTCAGCCACGACGACCTCCCCCGGCTGCAAGTCCGAAATCATGCGCTGCAATTCAGGACGGTCTGCCCTCGCACCAGAAGCCTTTTCTTTATAGACGCCAGCAACGTAGAACCCCCTGCCACGAGCATCTTCAATAATGCTGTTCTGCCGTGTCAGTTCTTGTTCATCAGTACTGACACGAAGGTAGATTCGTGCGATCTGCATTTGTCAGTAGTCCCATGTGTGGTTTATTTGATTATACTTAAAATGGCTATTTGATGGCATGAATCTTGTGCACAATAATTGTTGGATTGGCATTCCTGCTCTGGCTTTTTTCAGATTATTTTAGCGTTTTATAACATCCGCAGGAGCTTAAACGAGGTGGGGCCGACGCGCCGATTCAGCCTGTAGGCGGAATCGTATTGGATGCTATGCATAGCATGGTTTTTTACTGGCAGCCTTATAAATTCCAGGCATTCATGGATGGGTGGTGAAATCATAATTTCCGGGAGGTTCCGGAGCTTTAAACCCTAATTTATGGAATCTCAAAAAATATATATGAGTGCCTCCCGTTTGCCAGGCTTTGTACCTGATGACGGACAGCACGAATGCGACTATATATCCGGTCTTCACGAAGCGGTAAAAGCGCCGGCTGACCCTGAAGAAATCCGCCGACTCAAGCCTCAGTTATCTCTGCGAACCCGGAGTTCGATGTTTTTTCAGGTCTGGCGAATCACGGGCTGACCTGCACTGTTATTAAATACACCGCCTGCGCAGCCTGCTTACGTTCTGCTTATACACTGTGATTCCGTAAGTAAATGCGCAGTCAAGGGGCTCTTCCTTATGGTTGAGCCTGCCGTGCGCCAGTACAGCCCATATTATTCGTGCCGTTTAATTGGCCAGCGCAACGCAGACGACGTTTATCGGTCTCCGTTTTAGCAGGCCCCCGGGTCGCGGACATTCTGTATGGCGCTGTGCTCAACGTTGACCATATCATCGGCAGTGATATAAGACATTAATGGTGCTGCGGACGATTTCCTGGATTAAAGTCCAGCATTTCCCGGCAATTTTCCGGGCTGACTGAGTCCGGCAACAGCCTGATACGATGGCTGTTATACCAGCGGATATAATCATCCATCATTTTCCATTAGTCGTAACTGACTGGAATATCGACTGGCATTGAATAAGGATCAGGATATCGAACAAACGTTATCACAGGTACAACTTTCATCAAACAATTGATAATAAAATTGATGGGCGCTGAGGTGAAGTGCAGATGACACGCAAATCACGGATTGAGTTTAAACAACAGATTCAATAAAAAAAATTTATCGGCATTGATAGATTTCTCAGTAACAGTGTCCCGTGGCTCAGAGTAACATTGAACGATGGAGGTAAGTGGTTATAGTTATTTTTATTTATAAAACATCAACTTAAATGATTTTTTCGGATGGTTGCTAAGAATTTCTGAAATTATTATATGTAAAAAAAGATGATGTTAAGCGTAGTGAAGAAATCCGGCACAAGCCATTTTCATCAGATAGTTTTTAAATTTTTTTAATTAAATCAGTGGCGTATGGTTTTCTGTTTTTTCTGGGCGCACCTGAAAGTGACGGTAACATTTGAAATAATGAAGTTAATGTTATGTATGCTCCGCTCACAATAGAAAATTCTGTTTGATATAAAGCTTAAATACATGTAATTATCAAAATCCGCATTTTTAGTGATTTAACGTGCATAGGAAAGGAATGACTATGAGCTTAAAAGCTAATGATCTCATGCAGTCTGATATCAACTATTTCACCACTATAAGTGGTGAGTCAGTTGATGAACTGGTCAGAAACGGTATTTATCAGATTATCTCATCCGGACAAAAAATATCTTCCCGAGCTGGTAATGCTCTGCAGGCTTATGGTGTAAATTACATTCTTAAAAACCCGAGAAACCGTCTTCATAATTTAAGAAGCGGTGCTGTTAAATATTTATGCCGTGAATTTCTGGCTTACTTTAGTGGTAGTTTAAAGGCAGAGGAAGGACTGGCAAAAGCTTCAAAGTTCTGGATGTCACTGGTAGATGAAAACGGGAATGTCAATTCAAACTACGGGTACTATGTTTTTCATGAAAGTGTTGAAGGACATGGAAATCAGTATAACTGGGTGAAAAGCGTTCTCATGAAGAACAGGGACTCCCGCCGGGCCATAATAAATATCAATCAGAACTATCACAAATCTGATACGAAAGATTTTCCATGTACTGTTGGCATTCAGTTTTACATAAAAAATAACATTCTGAACTGTGAAGCAATTTCAAGAAGTACCGATGTGATAACGGGACTTCCATATGACATGGGATTTTTTTCATTTATACATGAGCTGATGTGGAAGGATCTTGCTGAAAATGGAATGCCTGACCTCAGGCTTGGTACAACGGCCATGAAAACAACGTTTACACAGATATATGATAAGACCTTGCAAAAGGCGAATGACGTAATTGAGAAAAATGAAGAAGACGTTATCACCTCTTTAATGCCTGAAATCCGTTCAGCTAAAGATACCCTGAAAGACATTTTTACCGGCACGTCCGAAACCGAAGTTGTTAAGTGGATAAGAAAAAATGCCGAATAAACATCCAACTTTTTTACTGACATCTGTAAATGAAGCAAAAATTAATTCATTAAAAAATGTTTGCTCTGCAGTTTTCAGAGACTTTACTGTGACATATAAAAGTGCAGAGTCAGGCGTCAGCCAAACGCCAGACAATGACGACGAAGCAATAAAAGGCTGCCATGCCAGAATAAGCAATACTGAAGCATCACTTTCTGCACCGGTGGACTATATCATTGCGCTTGAAGGGTTGATAGAAAGAAAAGATTTTGGAGATTTTGTATACGGATGGGCCGTAATTAAGGATGTTTCAACATCCATATTTTATTATGGCTGCAGTGGGAAAGTGATGCTTCCTGCAGGAGTTGTCGATAAGATCGGCAGGGAATCAAAACTATCAGAGATAATTATTTCATTATATCCACATATATCATGGTCTGATATGAACAGATTAGGAACCAATGGCGTTCTGACAAAAGGCGTGTATACAAGAATTAATGAATTTGAGACAGCGCTCAGATGTGCTTTTGGTTCATTAATTATGCATAAGGATTTGGGGGATGATTAAACTTATAATGTTTGATCTTGATGATACCTTAGTGGACCATAAGGCAGGCGCGGAAGCTGCACTGAATGCAGTGATTAATCTTATGATAAAAACTAGTCATATACCAGATAGCTATGACAGCAAGCCGTTTGTGGACGCATATTCAAAAAAAAATCACCGCTTGTGGGAAAATTTCACTGCAGGAAGAATTGCAATTGATAAATTACTGGAAGAGCGATTTAACTACATAGCAGACTGGTTTGAAACAGATGAGAACATCAAAGAGGAAATTAAAAAATGCTACTGGGATACTTACACAACTAATTGCCCATTAACAGCAGACTGGATTCCTCTTCTGGAGGAATTAAAAAATCATTTTTCACTGGTTATTTGCAGTAACGGGGCGCATGAAGTACAAATCCGTAAGTTAAAAGCAAATAATATAATAAAATTCTTTGATGGCCTGTATTTTGGTACTGAACAGCCAAAATGTAAACCTTTTGAAGATTTCTTCAGAGGTATTCTTGATGATTTTAAGCTAAAGCCAGAAGAAGTGTTAATGGTCGGTGACAGCCTGGAAAATGACATTATCCCCTGTTCAAAAATGGGAATGCAGGTATTAGTCTATAAAAGTGACTCTCCCTATGAAAAACTCAAGGGCTGTATGATGGACAAGACAGGTGCGAGAAATGTTACTATTTAAAAATGTTAAGTTCCTCAATCCTGATACTAAGGTGCTGGAATCAGGAGATGTGCTGATTGCAGAGGATAAAATCGCAGACGCAGGCTTAGGTTTAGAGGTCAATGACCGCAGTTTATCCGTAATTGAGGGGGATTACATATTACTTCCCGGTATGATAAACGCGCATTTGCATCCGAGCAAAGAAGTTTATGGAGATATCCTTGACTCCTCTCCTATCGAGGTCGTGCTGGATAAGGTACACAGCAATAATGAACTTGAAGATGCCCAGGGGCAGTTCATTTCATCACTAAAGTGTCTGGCAACCGCAGTCAGAAAAGGTGTCACAACTCTGGGCTTGTTTACAAGCCGCATAGAAAGTGACTTTCGCGCGGCACAAACGATATCCGCCCGCTGTGTTATAAATTTCTGTCAGAGTAATCAATGGGTTGGTAGTGGAAAAAGTCCCCTGAGTAAAACGACTGATGCAATATTAAGCGAGTACTTATCAGCTGAGAATTCATATCAAAACAAATTAGTCACACTGACGCCTGCTACAGCATCTGAATTGTCTGCTACGGATGACTTGCTGACTGGTCTTCATGATGTGGCCGTTAAAAAAAGTAAACCTTTTACTTTGCATGTTCATGAAGGCAGTCATCAGGTTAAGTGCCATAAAGAGGCTTATTCGGAAAGCGGCATAAAAAGAATGTACGCGCTGGGCGTTATCGACAACAACACGACTCTCATACACGCTTCTCATCTTGATGAAACAGATTGTGAAATTATAAAGAAATCCAACTGTAAAATTGTTCATTGCCCGGTCAGTAACAGTTTCGTGGGGGCCGGAACAATGCCTCTGGCTGAATTACAGAGCACTAACACTGTGGGATTAGGTACGGATGCAGCGATGGTTAACCCCGTAAATGATCTGACTTTTGACGCTCTTTTTACCTTATATCATCATGGTGATGACAATTTCTTGAATAAAGTTACCCCAGAAAAAATATTCGATATGATGACTACCGGTGGAGCTGAAGCACTGGGCCTCGAAAAAATTGGCAGAATTCAGTCAGGATATAAAGCAGACATTGTTATTTACCGGGAAAAAGACATTGATGCCGGATACATCAATACCCCCATTTCTATCCTTAAGATGATGCAAAAAGAAAAACCATCTGACGTCCTCATTGATGGCCGCTTTATTGTAAAAGACAACGATTTTGTTAATCTTGATATCCGCGAAATCTTTGATTCATATTCTTCACTCAGAAGGAAGATTACATTATGAAAAAGGTGGCTTTTCTTTTTTCAGGACGGGGCAGCCTGCTGAGCACGCTTTCAGAGGCAATTAACTCATGTAATCAGAAAGCAGAGCTGAGCGTCGTTATTACTAATAATGACCGCTTTTCCGCAGAAGGTAATCCTGCTTTCAAAGATATTAACGTTCTGAAGATTAATCACCGTGATTACATAGGCAGGGAAGGGTTTGAACGCGAAATATCTTATCATCTCGATAAGGCGGGGGCAGATCTTATTATTCTGGGAGGGTTCAGAAGAATTTTTTCACCGGAATTTGTAAAAAAATATGGTTCGAGAACAATGAATACTCACCCGTCACTGCTTCCAGCCTTTCCCGGCGACAAAGCTCAGCTAAAAGCTATCGCTGGAGGGTTACGCATTTCTGGTGCTACGCTGCATTTCATCAATGAACATGTTGATGCCGGGCCCATTATCGATCAGGAACCCGTCAGAATATTGAATGGCACCACTGAGTCCGAACTTAAAGAGTCAATTATTGAAGCTGAAAGGACCATGATTTATCGTGCTGTTTGTGCTTTTATTGAGGGCAGGATATCTGTCTTTGAAAATCGCGTAGTCTATGAAGGATATAACGATGTTCAGAATCAAAAATGACGTTATTGCGGCGAGTCTTATAGCCAGCATCCTGTTTCTTGCAATCCTTAGTCTGGGCCTTTCACTTGCTATTTTACCTCTGTTTGTCGCCAAGTATCTGGAGTATTCTGCTTTCTATGTTGGACTGGTTGTTGCTGCCGAGTCTGTAGCCACTCTCGCCTCCAGAGCTTATGCTGGCCGGTATTCGGATCGTAACGGCCCTAAAAAAGGCATGATTTTCGGCCTGACCCTGACCGTCCTGTCAGGTTTTTTGACCTGTTTTGTCTTTTCCCTGAATAATCCCGGAGTGGTGGCTTACATCATTATCATTCTGTCAAGAATTATAATGGGTTTAGGTGAAAGCCTTATATTTACCTGTAGTGGAACCTGGCCAATTGGGCTGGTTGGCAGAGAGCACGCCGGGAAAATTATGTCATGGGTTGGCATTGCCATGTTCCTTGGGCTGGCCATCGGCAACTATGCCGGAACATGGTCCTATTACAATGCCGGAATTACGCTCTCTGCTTTATTGATGACATGTTTGCCCGCGTTAGGATTTGTCTTTGTTTTAATTGTCAGGCCTGTTACTTTTCATCCTGAGGGAAATCAACCCACTCTTATGTTTGCAATCAAACGGGTCTGGAAGGCTGGGGCTGGTTTTGCACTTGCCAATATCGGTTATGCTTCTGTAACCACCTTTCTTGTTCTCTACTTCATAGACAATGGCTGGTCATCTCACAGTGCGTTTGCTCTTTCGCTTTTCGGTATAGGCTATGTTTTGTCCCGCCTTACCTTGGGCTGGAAAGCTGATTCAAGTGGGTTAAAAATGACTCTGTTTTCCATTTTTATTGAAGCCTCAGGGCTGCTTATGATAGCCATTTCCGCAACTCCCTACCCAGCTATGATTGGCTCATTCCTCACAGGGTTCGGCTTATCAATGGTTTATCCGCTGCTCGCTTTACCTGCATTAAAAAGCATGCCAGAAGAAAATATTGGTCTTGCTTTAAGCACATACGAGTCCTGTTTTGATATAGGTATCCTTATTGCAGGACTTGTCGGTGGCACCATTGTCTCTGTCTTCGGATACGCTGGGGTATATTACTTCGCCTTTATCTGTTGTGTTGTTTCTCTTTATTCTTCAGTACTTGCATATAAACAGTTAAATAACCAGTCACGTTCAGATAACAATATAGGCGTGTATGATTGATATTTTAAGGGGCATTCTGTCCCCTTATTCTCATGATTTTTAGCACGCAGGAGTTTTGCCCAAGGACTCAACCCTGAAAAGGTAAATTGAGTATAAAACCCGGTTCCGTCATTTCGATAATGTCTGCCTGATCTGCCGATGTCGAATTCAACATAATCACCGTCCCGCTTTCACCCCGTTTTTCCTGTCTGTATGTCTTGCTGTCTGTTCACGATCCCTGAAACTGCATAAAGTGTGGCCAGCCACCGAAGTGCGGATTGTGTCCCGCAGCGGGAAATCGGCATGGCGGACTGCGGATCGGTTATATGAACCTGAGGTGTGCCGGAGGGATCTTTTTACCGATTCAGAAGGCTGTACAGGTGGGTAGCTGAAGGGGGCTGACGCCTTCAGGACTTCTTTTTGCCGCATTACCTGATCAGCGCTGGTGCATATCGGCTCTTCTCCGCTGTGGTGCGGAGATGTTTCCCCGCAGGCACGCGCATTGACGTCCGGTCACCCGTCCTCTGCGGGTTCGGGTGGGATCGCGATACGGTTATGGTGTCCGCTCACATTTTTTCAAGCATAGTGAATGAGCGGGTCATATTCCGGCTGCTGAAGGCGAATGTTTTCATCACTTCCGGAGCACCCCGCACTGAGATCTGTTTTTTGTGTGTAATCTATGCATCCGGATATTTTTTTCATTTAGGACTCTTTATTTATTTTATGCAAAATTTACGCCTGTAAGCCTTAAAATGACCTGTTAACTGTTTTTATGATTAATCACTGTTTTCTTTCATGATTCACTGCATACTGCACACACCGCTTCTGTTACCTCCCGCAGATCCGGAAAAAGGAAGAACCGGATCTTTACCTCCCCAGCGGCGGTTTTCTGCGCAGCACCCCACATGTGGTGTCTATCCTGGCTTGCAGTGACACAACATACGGGATGTGCCAGGCAAAAGGCCGCCTGAAAACCCCGCTTCCGCCCGCCCCGCCGCCGTGTTACCCTTCCGGTTACTGCCGGAATCGGAAAAAGTCGGATCCGGTGGTGAGCGGCTTCCGGCAATTGCGAAGAGTAATAATCGCATGAGTTATTAGATTGGGTTTTGATTTATCGGTTTCATTATGAATCATTTTGAGTTCATTCATTGTTTTTGACTTTTTTATATTGCATGATTTGCTTTTATGTCTTAATAGCAAAGATTGTATTCATTAAGAATAAAGGTTGATTCATGGCAAAAATTCAGGCCCGAAATGTCGATGATGCGCTTTATGAACGCATTGAGCAGTCCGCGATGAAGAATGAGCGATCGCTTGAGGGTGAAATACGGACCGCACTGCGGGAGTATTACCAGCCCGCCGTCAGAGCTGAACCCGCAGTTTCAGAACGTGAACGCTAGCAGCGCGAAACGGGCAGGCGGCTTAAGTGGCTGTTAGACCGGCTTACGGCAGACAATTATTACCGTACGGCCGGGCCTTTAAACTATGCAGGTGTTCCTGAAATTATAAAGGTGGCCCGTCAGCTGAAGACATCTCCCGGCCTTCTGATGGATATCATGGAGGGAACGGAAGAGCTGCCGTTTAACCTTGCCGATTCGATCGCCGAAAATTTTGATGCCAGCGCCGGGTGGCTGCTTGACGGAAGGTTGACTCCGTTCCCGGTGGTAAGCCTGGGCATGGACTATAATAAGTTTTTTCTGCCGGCTGGCGATAACGCACGTTATGCCTTCGAGTTTATCCGTTTAAGCCGCGGGCGCCACGAAGGTACCCTGATATGCCTGCGAATTCATCCGGAAACAGGACGCATGGCGCTGGGAGCGGTAACCGCAGAATTTAAGCTCTGCAGAGACGGCTCAGGCGGAACCGGCCACGGCAAGCTGCTCGCTTTTATGCTTTTCCTTAAAGAAAGCTGCGCACACCGCTCCATGAATGCGTTTGACTGGGAAGTGGAAGAAGACTTCGATTTCTGGTCCGTATTTGGTCAGCATCATCCAGTGTATTTTCAGGATTTCCGTCGCCGCACCACGTCCGGCTGGCTTCAGCAGATGTTTAACGGCAAGGATCCGGACGGCTGGTTCAACGGCTGGGAATGTGACCTTGAAGAGATACAGAATATGCCTTTCGGTGGACGGGAACAGCCCAAAACAGACATCAAGACATTAATTGGTGACGGAGCTGTCTCTGAATGAACCTGCCCGTTCTCCCGCCGCAGGGGGGGTATCCTCGTTCAGCGCGCTTCCGGTACCTATCGATTATCCTGCCGCGCTGGCGCTGCGTCAGATGGCCGCACTCATTGAAGATTTACCGAAATACCTGCTGGCGCCGGAGGTCAGCGCCCTGCTGCACTATGTGCCGGACCTGCACCGGAAGATGCTGCTGACAACCATGTGGAACACCGGCGCGCGCATCAACGAGGCGCTGGCCCTGACGCGGGCCAACTTCACGCTGACGCCGCCCCATCCGTTTGTGCAGCTGGCCACGCTGAAGCAGCGGGGCGAAAAGGCCGCCCGAGGCCCCGGTCGCGCGCCGTCCGGCGTGGTTCCTCACCGACTGGTTCCGTTGTCCGATCCGCAGTACATCGCCCAGCTGGAGATGATGGTGGCCACGCTGCGGATCCCGGTTGAGCGGCGCAATCCTGACACCGGCCGCACGGAAAAGGTGCGCCTGTGGACGGTTACCGACCGTACCGTCAGGACCTGGATTAACGAAGCCGTGGCTGCCGCAGCGGAAGACGGCGTGACTTTTTCGGTACCTGTGACGCCGCACACTTTCCGGCACAGCTACGCCATGCACATGCTTTACGCGGGGATCCCGCTGAAGGCGCTGCAGAGCCTGATGGGCCACAAGAGCCTGAAGTCGACGGAGGTCTATACGAAGGTGTTTGCGCTCGATGTAGCGGCGCGTCACCGGGTGCAGTTTCACATGCCCGGAACCGACGCAGTGGCTATTCTTAAAAAAATCTGACAGCCAATACCCCGCGTTTCAGGATGTGCTCCTCTGCCCGGTCGTTTCGGTACGCTGTGAAGAAAAGGCTGTCGAGTAAAATTCTAATTCAGTGAAAGTCGTCCAGCACGGGATTCACGGGAAGGACCGGACGGCGCAGTTGCAGAACAACGTTCCGGGGGAAAATGTCACGCACCGTCCGGCTCAACATGAAATACCACGGCCGGCGTAAAAAGTCACCGGATGCCGGTGAAGCACAGAAACGGTGTACTGTTGCTACCGTGTGCTTACATCGTTTTTTGGGGCCTGCAAAAGAAGAAGCGTACTGCTGTGTATTACTTTCAGCGCAGTAATTCCAGTCCCCATTGCTGACAGCAGGCACTGATATCACGGGATGACTTCAGCATCACTTTTGGAAGAGTGCTGTGGCAGAAAAGCTCACTGTGACGAAGCTGGTTTTTCGGCGCAGTCAGCGTGATGTATTTGAGCATTTCCCAGGTCACGCTGTCCTTTCC
>Ga0157358_1000726_pt1 | contig 14047 bp, 12 predicted proteins | sample AttcapACBM2_FD_111484 | JGI IMG/M metagenome (GOLD analysis project Ga0157358, IMG submission 111484) | Fungus gardens microbial communities from leaf cutter ant in Botucatu, State of São Paulo, Brazil - Atta capiguara ACBM2 | ecosystem: Host-associated > Fungi > Mycelium > Unclassified ...
ACAATAGGGACACCGACAAGGATTATCAAGACCCAAAGCACGACAATTTCCGCCTTTGAGACCTTGACTCCTTGATTGGAAGAACGTGTCTTCTCACGAACCTGCCATTTGCTCAAAGCTTGAGGTTCTTTTTTCTTGTTTCGAAGCTTCATCCGCATATCCCCTTAATTATGAGCGAATGCCCCATTTACTCTGTGTTTCACGCAGACGTTGGGCAAGTGTTTCCTCTACCTCACGCAAGGCAACGCGTTCATTTGAAGGTGTAGGCTTCACTTCTTGTTTTTGAGGCCTTACCTCTGCTTGCTTTTCTTTTTGAGGGGTTTCAGATCCTTGAGTCATCGTCACCTGTTCTTTAAGGTTCACCGGTTGACGACTAGCCTCCACTGGATGAGACACGGTGTGAAGAGCGTGAATATCTGTTCTCGGAGGTGTAGGAGTGACGGCTTTAGCAGGTTGAACCTTCACTTCCATCAACTCCTGCTCCCAAAGGGAACGGCCTGCCTTATAAAAGCCACGGACACTGGACATTTCCGGAAGGTCACTGAACAAGAGGCGTTCAAAATAGTGCTGTCCAATTTCATCCTGCAATGCAGGTTGAACAATGAGACGAGCCCCTCCTCCAGATAACACAATCGTATCCACTTTATCCAAATCCGAAAACTGAGAAGTAAGCAGAGGGGCCAGTGTAAAGCGTGTATAGTTCTCTAATACACGTCGTACCTCTTGACTCACATCTTTTGAAGCGTCTTGATTTCCTCGTCCATGAGGAGCGTAGATATAAGGACCGGGCTTTTGATAGAAAAGTGCTTCCACTTGACTTAAGTTATTCCCATTAATCTTACTGCCAAGTGTCTTGATCAATTCTTGAACGCCTTCTTTATGTGAACTCAAACGAGGCGTTGGGTTCAGTGAGGCAAATTGATTGACACTAATAGCTCCCCCTCCAATATTGAATACCCCTACTCTGGCTTCCGAGAAGCGAGAGTTGCGCTCCAACTTCTCGTCAAATGCAAAGTTGAGCAAGGTTCCCAAATTTTGTGAAGCAATAGAGACATTTTCCTCCTTCAAGACCACAGTGAAGACGCGTCCGTTAACTTCAAGTTTATGTTGCCCCACAAGCTGTGCTTTGAGGGCTGCCATAATTTCATCGGTCATCTCTGGTGTAGAAACCCCTAAGACAACTTTTAGATCCAAAGTCTCGTTCAAAACTTCCGGAAAATCAAGTGCTAAGCGCCCTAAGGCAAAGAACAGGATGCGCAACACTTTCTTCTGTTTCACACGGTCTGTATATCCAAATGTATCAATACGCTCTTCTATAGTGCCCAATTGCTCAAGTTCACGTCCCCAAACAAAGAGAGGCCCTTCTTGTTCCAATCGAAAAACAAAATTGGGTTCAAAAGCCATCACCCCTTGTTTCAAGAGTGTGTCTGCCAAAAAGTAAGAGGCCGGATAGAGGTATTCGCCTCGCTCAGACTTCATCTTGATCCCTTTATTTCCAATATCTAAAGCAAATATAACCATATGCTCCTCTTTCTTTCTCTTTCCCTTTTCAAGCCTCTTCAAAAGCCATATAATCTCCATTGATCGTTTGGAAATTAAACACTCGACGCCCATTCATATCCATAATTGTGCTTGTCTTAGGCGCAACAGACTTCACCTTCTCATGATGTTTGTCAAAATCATCCACCATAAATAACAAGGAAGGTTTACTCTCTGCGACTTCAGGAGACAATTTACGAATAAAGGCTACATCCCAGATTTGTAAACAGGCATTGCCTTCTTTAAGAGGTGCTACCGTCACGGTCTCATAGCCTCCTAAATTTTCTCGTCCGACTTCTTTAAAACCAATGGCCTTAAAAAAAGCTACTTCTGCACCTACATTTTTCACATAAAGATTGGTATACATCTTAAACATCATTGTAATTCTCCCTTATTTCAAAACTATCTGCCAACGTAAACCAAAGCGGTCAATCACACAAGCACATTGACGATACTCCCCTACAGCTTTTGCCTCCATCAGCACATCCCCTTCATTAGAGGTTACTTCAAACAACAAATCAAATTCTTCTTCTGTTTGACACGTCAAGTAGAGAGACTGAGACCACTTCAAACCAGGTGTCGCATCCTCTTCTTGCATGTCCAAGAAACAATAGTCACATCCCATTAAGGAGAATTCTCCATGCATGACCCAATCTCTTTCAATAAAATCAAAAGCTGGTGCGTCACGGTAAAGTTCTAAGTGAGTGATTTCTGTATCAGGTAATCTTTGCGCATAATACTCCATCACTTCTTTAGCTGTGCCATTGAGAGTGATGACGGGCGTTAGGAATGAATATACCATAGAATTTTTTTATTTATCCTTATATTTTTTCATTATTCGTCTAAAGTCTTTTGTGCATGCTTAAGCAGATAAAGCCAAGCGCGCTAAGAGTGGGAGACCAAAAAGGAAAATCAAAATCAAATAAAGAGCCACAACACCTGCAAAAATAAGAAATTGCACAAAGCCTGCACGCTGCCAGCTGTCCATAACCATTCTAAATTCTTGTTCATCACGGTATGTCGCAGTGGTATTTTTCAATGCCCATCCTTCTGCCTTAGCGCCTGAGATAAAGAGCCAAACAATATTAAGGAGGGGAACTAAGGTAAGTAAACACAGGTAGGCACGATTTCCTATCCCAAAGCCTACAGGATCAATAAAGGCACCCCAATTCCATTTCGTTTCAAAGTTCTGTTTTTCCATGTTTTCCATAAAATCTCTTATTTCCTTTTTGATTGTCTTCGCTCACTCGTTCTCTTGGGTCTTCTGCTTGTCCTGACCCGTAGACGCTTTTTTGTGGGAGTCACCTCTGAACCCTCCTCCGTCTCTTTTGTTTCTTCTTCCTCCTCTTCATCTTTTCTTCGTTTCAATAGGAACCAAAGAATCAATAAGAGAAGAATCCCAAATACACTCAAGAGAGAAGCTGCCTCACCTGTTTTAGGAAGGAAACCAGATGGTTTAGGGGCCGGTGAAGGAAGGCTAGGTACAACAGCTGCTTTAGGTTTTTTAACCAAAGTAATCATATTCTTGTCAGACAAGTCCTCATGTGTCATGACAACCTTGTCTTCGTCATCTACCAGTGTTCCAATCGTAACCAAGGTGTGTCCGGCTAAGTTGCTTGCGTCTCCCTTCACAGAAACAATGGCAGTATAATCCTCTGAAGAAGTGGGGATAATCACCAGCTCTCCTTTGAAGTCTGGAAGCATACGATTATTATCCGTCACATCAATCACTTGTGTTTTGAGGGTGTAACGCACACCAGGAAGCAAGTTCTTAATGGTCCAAATACTGTTAAAAGCTTGTTGGCCTTTAGGATCAATTTCCTTCTTGTCTACTTTAGCTGTGGCGACAATATCAGGGTACTTTCCATAAAAACCGACTCCAGCTTGTCCCTCAAATGAGCTGGCAAAGCTGACATTACTGCTAAAGAGTGCCACCATTAAGCCAAGTATGAGGAGTATTTTTCTCTTCTTTTTCATTTCATTACCTCTGATTTTTTGTCTGTCCTCTGTATCATCGTTATCTTGTTTTTATTTCATCTTTAAATTAATAAAGTGATGAAGGGTTTGAAGGTGTATCTGTGAATGTGTATTCCATTGTAGCTGTATAGTTTGTAGGATGAACAACGGTTCCTTTAGGCACATTGAGTTGAGAAACAAGCGCCACATCGGCACTGTTTACACCAGCCCCAGCTCCCGCAGACCAGATTTGAATAGGTCCACCTAAAAGTGACGTTCCTTTACCTGTGGTTGGTGCAGCTTGAGTTGTGCCATTATCAATAGAATCTCCCGTTAAGCCCTGGTAGTAAACGGAAGCGCCATCTAAAGTATTTCCTGCAGTATCTTCAAATGATCCCTTCTGCTCTACAGAGACAGACCAACCTGAACTTGCCACACCATTGTCTGTCACATTTAAAAGTGAAGAATCAGTGTTATCTAACCATTGGTCTTTGTTTATATTGGTATCTCCACTGAAAGCTAAGTCTGGAACTTTTGTCATAGATTTCGAGAAAGTTTGCCAAACATACGTATCAGGCATTCCTGCTTGTGAGCCATCATAGTTTGCCATGAAGTCCGTCGATGTCCATCTATTACTTCCTGTAGGGGCTGTTGTACTTCCTGAGCCTACATTCTGCCAGTACCCTGAATATGTGGCATCTTGCGTGATGTCTGGAAGTCCCGCATTTTGAATACTGATATTAGAACCCAAAGTTAGTTCTTTCAGTGCGGTCATGTCCTTAAACATATTACCTGAAATTGTCAAATGACTTGTGTCAAAGTTCTTAAGATTTAGACTTGTTATACTGCTCGCACCATTAAAGATATTATTTCCTGCAGTAAGTTGTGGCGTTGTCCAACTACTTAGATCCCCAACGCTGGTTAAACTTGATGCTCCAGCAAACATAGCTTGCATGTTCGTCACATGGCTGACATCCCATTTACTTAAATCTAAACTTGTCAGAGCTGCTGCATTATTAAACATGTAACCTGCGTTTGTCAATGCACTGGTATTCCAATTGCTCACATCACCAATAGTCGTCAAATGACTCACATTAGTCATCCCACCAATATAGGCAGAGGCAAACATGTTATTCATGTTGGTTACTTTGCTTACATCCCAAGCACTTAAATCCAGCGCTGTTAGACCGTCTGTGTTTGTGAACATTGAATCCATAGCTGTTACACTGCTTGTGTTCCAACCATTGATAGCATCTAAATTCGTCAAGGACACCGCACTATTGAACAAACTTTGCATTGTGGTTACACCACTTGTGTTCCAAGTGTCCATCCCTTCAATAGTTGTTAAAGTACCATCATGGAGAAACATACTTGACATATCTGTCGCATTGCTTGTGTCTAATTTGTCTCCGGCTTTGATATCAATCAAGTTTGTTAAATCTTGGAAGAGCCCCGACAAACTACCAGTGCCACCAACTGTAACGTTGTCCGCAAAGACCACGTGTTTCACTGTTGTTTTATCTATTCCTGCCCAATCCCCTGGGTTCGTGATTGTTCCGCCTTCGAGGGTTAAGGTACCTGTCGTATCGTCAAAACTAAATACAACACCACCAAAAATAATTGAAGTTTGAACATAAGTATCTGCTTGTGAAGAATCATAATTGGCCATGAAGTCTGCGGAAGACCAAACGTTAGAACCTGCGGGTTTTGCGGGAGTACCTGAGGCTACGTTCACCCATTTATTCGGAGATGTGGTATCTGGGAGGCCGGTGCCTGCGATAGTTTGAACTCCTGTGCCAAGTGTGAGATTGGATAGAGAGGACATGTCTTGGAACATATTTGCGATATTGGTACTCGAACTGACAGTGAAGCTATTCAAGTTCAATGTTTTTATATTCGCTCCCAAAAACATAATTGTCATATCTGTGACAGCACCAGTATTCCAGCCGTCTAAGTTTAAGCTTTGCAATCCTGTATAAGAAAACATGTTAGACGTACTTGTCACAGAGCTTGTGACCCACCCACTTACATCCCCTATAGAATTCAATGCTTCTGTATTGGCAAACAAAGCTGTCATGTCCGTCACAGAACTTGTATCCCACCCACTCAAATCTCCTGGAGTAGTCAATTTTTTACTCATTGCGAACATGTAACCCATATCTGTTACAGAACTCGTATTCCAATTACTTAAATTTCCTATGCTTGTTAAAGCTGTATCAAAAAACATACCACGCATTGTTGTTGCGGAGCTTGTATCCCAATTGCTTAGATCACCAACATTCGTCAAAGAAGAGGTGCTATAAAACATCCCCTCCATATTAACTAGCGCAGGAGTTCTCCAATCATCCAAGTTCCCTAAATCTGTCAAAGAAGTCGCTTCTTGGAACATTGAGTTAACTGAAAGTAAAGCACTTGGTCGCCAGCCACTCAAATCTCCAACACTTGTAGCACCTGTAGCATAAAACATGGAAGACATGTACTGTACTTTACTTACATTCCAACCACTTAAATTCAAAGACTGCAATGAATTTGTATTTTTGAACATTGCATTCATATTCACCACATTGCTTGTATTAAAGTTACTTACATCCAAACTAGTGAGTAAGCTAGCCCCATTAAACATGTCAACCATGTTTTCCACTTTGGATGTCTCAAAACTGCTTACATCCAAAGTTGGCAAAGAGCTCGTGCCATAGAACATTGCAGTCATTCCGAGTGTCGTACTTGTATTTAAATTACTTACATTTAAACTAGTCAAGCTGCTATCATATGCAAACATTCCCCCCATGCTATAAACCTTTGCGGTGGTGCTCCCATTTTGATTCCATGCTGTTAAATCCAAACTCGTAAGTGCACTACACTTCCAAAACATTTGATAAAGACTAGTAGCATTGCCCACATTCCAGTTGCCAACGTCTAAATTCGTTACAAGCCCCTGTTCGAAAAACATACTACCCAAATCCACTGCATTTGTTGTATCTAAATTTGAAAGTCCCCCAATACTCGAGAGCTGGTTCAAACCATTCCCATATTGAGAAGTACCTACCGCAAACATAGAGGCCAAGCTTATTCCCACGCCTACATTTACAGCTCCTGTAAATTGAATAGATTTAATTGTTGACTGATCTAAACCTCCCCAATCTCTAACATTTGAAATCGTCCCACCAGTAATGGTTAATTGTCCTGTAGAATCATCAAAACTCGCATTAACTCCACCACCCCAGATTGTATAATTAGTTACTGTCGCAGGATTCGGTGTGACTTGTGCAGTCGTACTCGGAGCTGTAGTAGTTTGAGTCGGAGTTGATGCTTTTGGTGTACTTGCTTCTGGAGCTGAAACAGTTGGACTTGACACCTCAGGTGTTGATGTTGAGGAAGTCGGCGGTGTAGTCGCATCAGGCAATGCAACACCTGTTCCCGCTTCTTTAATAATGTTCGCGTCTGCTTGTGTCACACTACTTGTTGCTGGGGCATCTTGTGTCGACGCAAAAGATGTCGAAGCTTGGAGCGCTGGTGCTGCCAAACTTCCTGTCAGTGCCACAAAAGTAACCGTTTGTTTACTTTTGCGCATCACAAACTTTTTACGAGCCTTCTGTCTATTAAATTGTTGTACTTGTACACGTGTTAATCTTAATTTTGCTCGTTCTTGCATAACTGTTCTCCATTCTTCTCTCATTCATCATTTTCAGTTGAATAAGAGGTGAGTTTGGACTTAACCTTTGGCTCTACGCCCTCTATTTTTCAACTGTTTTAATTCAATGATGATGAAATTCTCAAAGTGTTTAACTGCTTGCTTAGCTTTTCTCTTATTTCTAAAGATCATAGCTTCACTAACAGTTTGTCCTTCAAATACCAATCCTTTATCTGTTGAAACAAGATATTGATGTGTCTTACTGTCTTGTACGATGACTTCATTTTTTCTAAAGAGCACCCACAATGCAATAAGGAGGAGGATTGGAATAAGTGCCAATGCCCATATCCATGGGGACATGCGGTTCGGGTTCGGATTGAACGCATTCTCATTGTTCAACTTGGCTGCTTCTGAACCTGTAATTTTAAAGCTTTCGTTGAATTCCCAACGGTAACGGTAATTTTGTGTTTTACCATCTGGTGTTTTGATGTTCTTATATTTACCCTCTGGATCAATTCTGCCATAAACAACCACGTTCATTTTGTAATCGCCTGCTTTAATCGGTTGGTAATTAGTGGCTTGTGATGTGGTTGGGATAGGGTATTTAAATGTTGTATTTGGCGCCATCATCATCTGATTGTCTTGATATTTGATTTCTTGAGGACCTGTGATGTTGGTGGTCATAAACATATCACCGAGATAAGCCGGTTGATTATTTTCAAAAGTCGCATTGACTACTGTTTGACCAAATTGTGATTCTGCCGCAACCTTATTCAAGGTTAAACTTGGTGGCACGATATCTTCTTGCCCATGTTGGCGCATGATCAATGTCAAGATGTACTTGTATTGGTTCTTGATGGTCATCCCTTTTTTCTCAGTAGGTTTTGTCTCGATTGTTGCTGGGTCTTGGTAGAAGGAAACACCACCTGCTGCTAAACCTTTGAAGGATTCATTAATCATGGTAACTTCTACAGGAACTTTAACTGTTGCTTTAGGTCCTACCTTGATGTCTGAGTCAATCTTGACATTCTTTGTATAGTCTACTTTAGGATTTACTTTACTTCCAGCTGAGGTTGCTTTACTGTATTGGACTTGACCGCGAAGATTGGTTGTGGCATTGGCTACATCTGTCTTCAACTTCAATTCTTTATCAGTATCATTTGTGATTTCAACATAAAGTGTCTGTGTCTCTCCTGGATTCAAGAGAATATCCCATGAACTCTTATTGGAGTTCATCTGATTTGAAGGGATGCCAGGGCTTACTCTAAAACCAATTTCATCCGCCAACCCTTTATGTGCCATTCCGAATAATCCAAATAAGAGAATCAGGAATAAACCAGCTTTAAAACGTGTATTATATTTCATATATCTTTACTCTTTCTTTTTTGTAAATATTTGGTGCTAAATCGAGAGTAGCGACTTGAACGCTACAAAAGGCCTAGCCCTTCTCGAAACCTATTTGCAGTAACAGGTTTTATTTTCGGAAATGTTTATGTGATTGAAGTTGGTGTTGCAGTCAAGGTATAAGTGACTGTAGATTGATAAGCAGCTTCTGAAACATTGTCTTTGGCAGCTTTTGTCATGGTTGTATCTGCTGGTGTTGTACCTGCCACAAACAAGTTCGTACCTAACCCGTGTCCAGCTCCTGTCGTATCCGCTGTTGCACCAAAGAGATTGATTGCAGTTGTGCCATCTGGGTTAAGGTTTACCCCACCATTATTTGATGTGTTCATTTTGTCTGCTTCAGTCCCATTGGCCAATGTTTCAGCGGGGGCAGTAATTGCTGTTTTACCAAAAGTAATAATACTATTGTCTAAAACTTGATATTTTACACTTGTATCTGGAATGTACTGTCCTGCATTTGCTGGATCTTCCTTCATCGCAGTAAAGGGTGTCATTACTGCAGAAACATTCCACCCTTCTGCTGTTCCACGGTTATCTGTAACCTGAACATAGTGGGGTTGTGTTAATTCTGTACCGCTATTTTGCCCGATAACCCCTTTAGCTCCAAAAGTTTGTGTGCCTGTCGCGATTTTTTGTGAGCCAAAATCTAATGTTGGCACGTAGTCTAATGACAAGGGGCCTTTGTCTCCTGTCCCAGGAACTTCTGGATTAGTGGTGTCTGGGTCTGTGGGATCAACTGGATCTGTTGGGTCTGTATTTGCCGTAAACTCTACGGTATCCGTTGTATCAAAAGAAACTGGTGTTGTTGTCGCATCTGCTTGAGCAACAAGTGGTGCTGCTAAACCTAAGGCTAGAGTAGCTAAAGCAAGACTTGCGCCTAAAGTTACTTTACTCATATTTTTGTTCTTCTTTCTTCTTTCTTCTTATTTTAGTAATCTGCTGGATCTGCTGCACCAGCTGTTAAAGTGTAAGTGATTGTAGAGACATAGGATGTCGCAGAAACATTGTCTTGCGCTGGTTTAGTAAACGTTGTATCGTCTGGTTTTGTACCTGCCACAAACAAGTTTGTCCCAACACCATTATCTTGCGTTGCACCCATGAGGTGAACAGCTGTCCCTACCGTACCTGTTCCATCATCATCGTGTGAAAGTTGCGCACCATTTGCTTCAGCGGTTTTATGTCTCACAAGATCCGCTTTTACGGTCCCTGTTGGAAAGGCGACTGCTGTATTACCAAAGGTCACATAAGAATTGGGTAATGTTTGAGAGGCCGCAGTTGAATCCGTCGCCTTAAATGGTGTTGCCATTGCGGAAACATCCCAACCTGCAAGGGTACCACTCACATCAGTAACTTGGATAAACTGCGCTTGTTCTGTTCCCGCAGCGCCTGTACTGTCTGTACCAATACTCTTAGATATATACGTTTGGTCTCCAGTTGCGATTTTGTTATCTGTACCAAAACTAAGAACGGGGATATAATCAAGTGTTAAATCACCTGTGTTTCCTGTTTCAAGATTGTTGTCATAGACAGGTTTATTTTGAACACCTGCTGTAGGTGCATCAGGATAAAGGACATCTTTAGCTGCTGTGTCCGCAGAGAAACCAGCTGTTGCGGTCGCATCATCCGCGTGGGCTACAAAGGGTGACGCAAAACCAAGAACTGCGGAAGCAAGTGTGAGGCTTGCGCCTAATTTAACTTTATTCATCGTGTTTATTTTCTCCTTTAATTTTTAATATGGTGTTGCTGGTGTAGCTGTCAATGTATAAGTAATGACCGATTCGTAAGTTGTTTCTGAAACTGAATCATTGGTAGCCTTAGTCAAAGTCGTATCTGCTGGAGCAGCTCCTGCGACCAAAAGGTTGGTTCCTAAACCATTTCCCGCACCCGTTGTGTCTGCCGTAGCACCGAAAAGATTTGTTTCTGTACCTGTCATGGTGCCCGTACCGTCATCTTTCCAATCGTGTACCAAATTCACACCACTGTCATCACCTGACGTATTGACTTGGTCTGCTTTAACACTTCCTGTGGGAACTGCGACTGCTGTTTTGCCAAAGGTTACATAAGAATTCGGTAATTCTGGGAAAGCAACCGTTGTAGTATCAGTTGCTGTTGTCGTAAATGGTGTGGCATGTGCTGTCACATTCCAACCTTCTTTTGTTCCACGGTTATCTGTCACCTGCACAAAATGAGGTTGTGTTTCTTCAACACCACTGACTAATCCCTTTACACCTTTAGCATGGTAGATTTGTTTACCCGACTGAATATTGTTCGTACCAAAATCAAGTGTTGGGACATAGTCTAAAGAAAGTGGTCCAGCATCCCCTGTACCAGGAACTTCAACGTTAGGGTTTGAAGGGTCTGGTGCTTCTGGATAAAGAGGATCTGTTGTTCCTGTATCTGGTGTGAAGCCAGCAGTTGCTGTGCCGTCATAGTTGCTATCGGCCTGAGCCATGAGTGGAACGGCCAATCCCAATGCGACAGTCGCAAGAGTGAGCGTCGTTCCTAATTTAATTTTGTTCATGAATGTTCTCCTATAAATTCATCATTTTTTTGTTCTTTATATATCCTAAAAATTGGAGTTAATCTGACCGTTCTTTTCCGCTTATACTGCGATTTAGACACTGTTTGCATTTTTGTGTCATATGATTTGGTGAAAAATTCTAGTTCATGTATAATAGCAATAGTATATCCTTGGACGGTTGTGTGGGGTTTGTCTAAGATTATTTCTCAGAAAAACTCCAATTTTATTGATAAAAATCATTAACTAAAAAATAAAAGCTATCCTTATAGTTCATTAGATTATCTTAAACCTTTAAAATGAAAGTTGACACGACAATTAGTGGTAAAGAACAACTATTTAAAATATAGGTTGAATTCTTTAATTTAATTCTCGCCAAAATTTCTATCTCTTTGTTAATATGAAAAAACCATTGATACGATTCTAAATTTGTATCAATGGTTTTTTTCTTCGTATTTAAAATGGTTGCTTTTTCCTATTAATCTCAATTTCGTAGAATACAAAACATTTATTTCAGATTTTTTTCATTCCTAAAAACCCATTCATTAATTGCATAAGCTACTCCTGATTCTTCATTTGTTTTCGTAATATATCTGGCAATTTTTTTCAAATCTTCATGTCCATTTCCCATTGCAACAGGATAGCCAACTGCTTCTAACATTGAGCTATCATTTTCTTGGTCTCCAATAGCCATAAGTTCTTCTTTGATTAAACCAAGTTTTTCAGCTAAATATCGAATACCGCTTCCTTTGCTTGCTTTTTTGTTCATTACATCAAGATAATATGGCATTGACTTTACCATACTATAACGTTCAAAAAATTCAACAGGAATCTGATCAATCGCAGAATCAAGAACAATTGGTGGATCAATCATCATAACTTTCATAACTTCATATGATGCAATTTCTTCGGGTTGATGGAAATATAGAGGCAATCCTTGTAAATATGCCTCTTGAACTGTATATTTCCCAATGTCTCGATTACTGGTATAAATACCTGAGTCAGTAGATGCATGCATATGAACACCTATTTTTCGAGCCATTGCCTCTAGCTCTAGCACATCTTCTGTGCTCAATTTTTCTGTTCGTAATATCTCTCCCGTCGCATGCTGAACGAGAGCTCCATTAGAAGTCACCACATAGTCGCTATAGCATACGAGCTCAAGTTCTTCAAGAATTTTCTTAATCCCTTGAAGTGTGCGCCCTGTGGAGATTACCACTTTCACCCCAGCTTGTTTTGCTCTTCGAATCGCTTGTTTCACTTGGGGTGTTATTTGATGATTAGGACTCAACAAGGTACCATCCACATCAATTGCAATAAGCTTAATCATATATGTGCATCTCTTTTCTAATTGGTATGTATAACATCAGACACATTGTTTTGTGGAATACTATTTCCTGCATCAAATTGTTTCATCATTTTGATCAATGTTGGAATGAGAACAAAGACTGAGCCAACCCAAGCAGCCGCATTAGATGCGAATATGAGTGTTGTATTAAACAACATCACTCCAATAATAGCAATACTCCCTCGCATAATCAGTTCCATAAAACCTGCAATCATCGGAATCTTCGCATTACCCACCCCTTGTATTGCGGACCGTGCAACAAAAAGAATTGCAAGTACCCAATAAAAACAGCTTGTTACAAGGTAATAATGCTTTGTCAAATCAATGATTTCCTTTTGATTTCCAGACACAAAAAGCATTGTAAATTCTCGACTAAAAATATTTAATAGAATAGCGTAAAAAACGGACCATATAATTCCAATTCCTAGCGCCTTAAAGAGCCCCTGATTGATTCGGATATATTTTTTAGCTCCATAGTTCTGTGCAGTAAAAGTTGCCATAGTGATTCCCAATGACATCAAAGGAAGACTAGCCAACTGCTCTACACGTGTGCCAATCGTTGCTGTCGCAACGGCATTCGTTCCCATAGTATTCAAGGCAATTTGAAGGGTAATAGATCCAATCGCGATGATAGATGTTTGAATCCCCATAGGGATACTCAGTCTCATATGTTCCAAAATTTGTGCTCTATCTGGTTTAATTAGACTTTTATCAAACTTTAAATCTGGAACTTTTCTCTTGATATGAATCAAAAGAAAAAGTACAGAAAATGCTTGAGCCAGTACTGTCGCAAGAGAAGCCCCCCATATCCCTAAATGAAAAACTAAAATAGCTAAATATTCCAAAGCTACATTGATGATGCTTGAAAAAACCAAAGCCGTTAATGGCGTCCTTGAATCTCCTAAACTTCTCAAAATATTGGACAAAAAAGCATATAAATTAGGAGCGATCATCCCCAATAACATCACACTCATAAAATCTTTAGCGCCTTCAAAAATTGCAGGTGGTGTTTGCATAAACTTCAAAAGTGTACCTACTAAAATGAAGCCTATTATACCAACAAATAAGGAAATACAAATAGTGATAAAAAAACCTGTGACATAAGATTTTTTTACACCAAGCTTATTTTTTGCTCCAAACCGTTGCGCTGTTAGAATAGCTAAGCCTGCGGTCATTCCTTGTACAGCATCCACAATTAAGATATTTATAGGACCTGTTGCTCCTACCGACGCCAAAGCCTCTTTTCCTAATGTTTGCCCCACAATAAGTGTATCAACAATATTATAGAAAAGCTGGAAGAAATTACCTACAAGGAGTGGTAATGTAAACAATGCTATCGCTTTTAAAATATTACCTTGCGTAAAGTCTTTCATTGTTGCTCAGCCTCTTGATAAGATGTCGCAAGACAAACAGCCACAACTTCCCCTTCTGCAGTTTCTACACGCCAAATACCTGGCTGAGGCTGTGAAATGGTTTCTTTTTCGTGCTCAACACACTGACGTTCTCCAAACGGATTGACGATGAAAAAGTCTTGGCATGCTACCGCAACAAGACTATCATCCACCGGTAATAGTACAGGCTCGTCTGTCACCTCATGTAGGTTACCTTTTGGGTCTCTCCATTTTTTACCACGACTAATTGCAGTACGGCC
>Ga0157358_1000727_pt1 | contig 14043 bp, 12 predicted proteins | sample AttcapACBM2_FD_111484 | JGI IMG/M metagenome (GOLD analysis project Ga0157358, IMG submission 111484) | Fungus gardens microbial communities from leaf cutter ant in Botucatu, State of São Paulo, Brazil - Atta capiguara ACBM2 | ecosystem: Host-associated > Fungi > Mycelium > Unclassified ...
CTGGTCGCAGAATTTGGAGGCGTGCTATACGCGCGGCACTGGGCCAGATTTGCGACGGCAGGCATGCTGGTGTTAAGGCTGGCGGGCGATAAGGCGGTGAGGAGTGGGGAGTTGTTGGTTTAAACCCGGATAAAATTAGATGCTATTATATTTTCTAATAAATTATTGTTAAAATTGAATCAATTTCACATCGAAAATTGATTGAGAGCAAAGTGATAAATAAGGCTGATCTAAAATTTAGACCAGCCTTATTTTTTATCGTTCCCGATGACGATAGCTAAGAAGAGCGTTGCGGCCGATAACAATAACTGAACCTAATAAAGCACCAATTAAAAAAGCAAGAATTAAAGTAGAGCCCTTCTTAGGACTCATGCGTTTAAATGGAAGGTCTGGCTGAGAAATATAACGATAAGATTGTAAGTTCTCAACTTCGATTTTAAGATGAGTCACTGCAAGCAAAGCCCGTTGTGCTTCATAATATTCTTTACTAAAATCAAGAGGTTTTGAATTTTCATTCTTAACCATAGCATTAAGAGCATCACTGCCTAATAAATATAAAGTATCATCTGACAGAAACTCTGCCTGATTTACTTGCAACTTACCTACATTAGACGCATCAGCAATTTTTAAAGCCTGCTTGATAACATCAAGCCGATGCTGTTTCTGGTTCAATGCTACTTGAGTATATGTATCCAGAGTATTAGTAAGCTCACGTGTTTTTACACTTAAATTTCTTTTGATATCATCGCCATAATCTTTAACGACTTCATTATTAATCTGAGATATATATTGCGTTAGTTGCATTTGAGCTTCTTTTGCAGTATGTCCTACAAATGAAATGCTTATGGCATCGTCGCTCCCTTTAACTGGACTTATTGTCAGTGAGAGTGGCGTTTCAAGATTATTAAGAGCTGCTGATAAAGCACTCATAGAAGCAGTAAAGCGGTTGAATAATTGGTTTTGAAGTCCCGTAAGTGAAGGTTTATCCTGTGGGGAATCAGCATAAACTATACTTAAAGCAGCATTATAATTTGCTACTTGCCCAGCTGCAGGAAGGGTTACTACTGAAGTAGAAACCCATTTTTCTTTTACAACGTGAAGATAAATCAAACTAATAAAGATAGAAATAATAATCGCTGTAAAAATAACAACTTTCCCACGCCAAAGCTGTATAATCAAATCAATTAGATCAATTCCAGATTCATCAGCCCTGGCTTTCACAAAAAAACCATTTTGGGATGAGAAATTATCATTTTCATCATTTTTATTCATAATAAATTCATTAATTCAGTTGAATTACCTACAGTTATTGGTTAATACTCAAGAGTATTAGCATACAAAAAGCCTCTCATGAATAAGAGGCTTTCATATATTATTTACTCAAGCCATTCAGTGTGATAAACGCCTTCTTTATCAATTCGTTTATAAGTATGCGCACCAAAGAAGTCGCGTTGTGCCTGAATTAAATTAGCAGGCAGAACTGCTGAGCGGTAGCTGTCATAATACGCAACTGCTGACGAGAAGGTTGGTGTCGGGATTCCGTTCTGAACGGCAAAAGCAACAACATCACGGAGTGCTTGCTGATATTCATCAGCAATTTTTTTGAAGTAAGGCGCTAAAAGTAAATTAGCAATATTTACATCCGCGGAATAAGCATCAGTAATTTTCTGAAGGAATTGAGCACGGATAATACAACCTGCACGGAAAATTTTGGCAATCTCGCCATACTGCAGATCCCAGTTATATTGATCTGATGCAGCCTTTAGTTGAGAGAAGCCTTGAGCATAAGAAACAATTTTGCCCAAATACAAAGCTTGACGAACTTTTTCAATAAATTCGGCTTTATCTCCGGTGAAATTTTTGGCTACTGGCCCACTTAAAACTTTAGAAGCCGCGACACGTTGAGATTTAAGAGAAGAAAGGTAGCGAGCAAATACAGATTCTGTGATTAATGATAACGGCTCACCGAGGTCAAGAGAACTCTGGCTCGTCCACTTCCCCGTCCCCTTATTAGCTGCTTCATCTAAAATGACATCAACTAAATAATTACCATCTTCATCTTTTTTGGTGAATATATCTTTAGTAATGTCTATAAGATAGCTACTTAATTCACCATTATTCCATTCCGTAAAGGTGTCGGCTAACTCTTCATTTGTTAAGTTCAGTGCACCTTTTAACAGAGAGTAGGCTTCTGCGATTAACTGCATATCACCATATTCAATGCCATTATGAACCATTTTAACGTAATGGCCTGCGCCATCAGAACCTATATAGGTTACACATGCTTCGCCATCTTCAGCGCGGGCAGCGATTTTATTTAAAATAGGTGCAACAAGCTCATAGGCTTCTTTTTGACCGCCAGGCATAATTGAGGGGCCTTTAAGCGCGCCTTCTTCACCACCCGATACACCTGTACCAATGAAATTGAAACCTTGATCGGAAAGTTCTTTATTGCGACGAATAGTATCCTTATAAAAAGTATTACCGCCATCGATTAAAATATCGCCTTTATCAAGATGCGGTGTCAGTGAAGCGATAGTCTTATCGGTAGCTTCGCCAGCCTGCACCATTAACAATATGCGACGTGGTTTCTCAAGGGAATCGACGAAATCTTCAACAGAATAAAATGGAGCCAGCTTCTTGCCAGGGTTCTCAGCAATCACTTCATCCGTTTTTTCACGTGAACGATTAAAAACTGAAACAGTATAACCGCGGCTCTCAATGTTAAGTGCCAAATTACGGCCCATTACCGCCATACCTACAACGCCGATTTGTTGCTTAGACATTTTTGACTCCTTCTGTGCTCTTCGCGCCAGGCGCGATTAAAATATGGTTAAAATTATACCCTAAAGGATACATCTTAGTAAAAAAAAGAGCGAACGCTTAAAAATAGATAGAAAAAACAGTCAAAAACACGTTTTATTTGATAGAAGAATTTACGTAAGATTTGACATGCTTGCTTAGTATAAACCTCAACGCACTGGTCAGATGCCATAAAAAATGCTTACTAAAAATTTTACGGTTGTTATGCTGAGCCATATGCAAAGCCTTTATTTGAGGGAAATACAAGAGTTTCATCCCTTGTGATTTTGCTCTGTAACAGATATCAATATCTTCGCAGTACATAAAATAATTTTCATTAAAACCCTGCACTTTTCTGTAAGATGATGATTTAAATGCCATGAAAGAGCCTGCGACCCACTCCATATCCACCGCCTCTTCATTAGCAGAAAAATTGGCAAAATAACATTCTCTTTTAATACCAACTAATGATGAAAAGAATGATATAAAAGTAGGATATTTACGTATTGATAAATCTCTATTTTTAAAACTTTCGTCTTTAAAAAGAGAGATCCCTGCAACGTCAGAATCATATTTACCAATTAACGCTATTAAATCTTCTATGCTTTTAGTATTTATGGAAACGTCGGGGTTGATAAGAATAAATATGTCATCGTCTTGCATACCGAGAACGTCAACACAATATTTAAAGTTGACATTGTTATTACTTCCAAACCCAAGCCCATAATCACTATCTATAAGATGTATTTTGTTAATTTTACAAAAACCATTTAACACTTTACTATCTTTAGCAGTATTATTTTTTAAAACAACATTATAATTTGCTGCGAGATCCCGAAAAAAAACTGTCTTCATAATCATGTCAGCATGATTATGTGAAACTACAGAAATAAAAACACTCATAAAATGGCCATTTAATGAAGAATTAATTTTGCAGATGAATATAAAAAGATAGCTGCACTTATCAAAATATATAACCGATATAAAGGCTTACTGGACTCAGCAAAAACATTTAGCGCGAGCACAAAAAACAGAACATCATATATACAATAAAAATCAGATAACCTTATTGCTAAAGAATCATTTCCTCTAAAAAACCAACCCAGCACCAAGCTAAAAAAGGATATAAAAAATGACAAAAAAAGCAAATAATTATTTCTAACAAGCTCTTTATCTTGATTCAGATAAATCCAACGCAGAAAAAATATAAAAATTGAAATTTTGATTAAAACATACGTGTTAAATAAAGGGATAGCTGATGTTTGATATGAACCATCTACATAGGGTGCAATCCTTTCTTGCAAAAAAGGAATTTTTGCCATTAGTCCCATGAACAGCCTGTAAGGATCGATGAGAACCACGCAAAAGGATAGTATAAATGAGATAACGATAAAATTGAAAATGTTAGCGCTTTGTCTTTTTCTCAAAAACGAATGAAGTGGAATCACTACCAATATTAGTATCGCCGAAAGATGAATTGAAGCAGCGATTAAAAAAAACATACCGGCTCGCAACCTGTATGAATTCAAATAGAAAAAGAAAGATAAAAAGCCCAGACCAATGGCAGCACCAGCACGATATTGTATTAAGTCATGAATTATAAATAATCTGGATAGATATAACACACCAAACCAAAAAAACATTTCTGCATTGAGAAATCTATAAGCAACAAGCATTTTTGTACTAATCGAAATAGTAAACAAAATAAATATTACACCCAAGACTCCTAAGCTTAAAAAATAAGAAAAATTTGATAGGAAATAAAAGCCCGGATCTTTTAACAAGACCCAAGTGTCAAGGTATGACAGGTTTATCGAAGATTCATACCAATTAAGATAGGATTGAAAATCAGGTGAATCTGTAAAGTCAAAAAAGATAAATACAGCGATAGCAAGAAGGAAATATAAAATTAATATTATTTTTTTATTATCTGTAGTCATCTTTTTTTACCGGACCGACCGCATATTCCATCCCAAATACCTTTCAACATATGAGAGGTGTGTTGAAGAGGTTTTTCAGTGAAAAAAGCATATACCAAGAACCTCGGAGCCAGTTTAATAACTTCCATTTTCTTCCATTGAGAATGAATATGTTTCATTCTTAATAGATGAAAAACGTTTCGAAAATAATAATAATGTCGAATGGGTGAATGATTGACATACGTCCGATTCAGAACCTTAACCGGCTTACCACCAATCTCATGACTCATTTTCAACCAGGGTAATCCTACTATCTGATACCCTGCATGCCTTGCACGCAGGCACCATTCAATATCCACAAAATCGATAAACAGTTTATCAAGCATAAAACCGATATGTTGGATAGTTGAGAGCCTAATCATTGAGCCAGACGTTATAACATAAGAAGCCTGAATAGGCTCATTGCCTACTGCGGGTTGCCTGACAATTCTGTCTTTTTCACAGACAATAAACTCAGCATTTTTATTGATTGCATTATCAAAATACGAAGGAGATACCAGACAGGTTTTCTCATCAGTACTTTCAATATAATCTATTAAAGATACTATTAAATCATCTTCGGGTTCACTATCTTGGTCTAACAAAAATGCAAACTCATAATTTTTTTCTATTAAATAGGTAAGGCCCTTGTTTAATGCTGTTGCTATTCCTTGATTTCCATTCAAATTGATAACTGTTGCAGAGGGCAATGTATAATTTTGTGGCTTTTCACTGTTATCAACAATGACAACATCATATTTTTCACTTAGCCTGCGAGCAGTCTCTACATTTTCTATTTCAGGGTGATAAAAGACTATGATGATGCCAAATTTTTTATTATACATTTAAAATCCACCTGCTAAAGAATGCATACATTTGTTTAGTTTTGCTTTAATGCGCCTTTTTAAACTCGAATTAGAGGCTTTATGAGGTACCAAATTAAAATCCTTTTTAAGGAACCTCGCATCACTTTTGCCCAAACTCTTAATTCTGAACATGTTGGTCCAAACCACATACATTAAGGATAATTGATCGCGCTTTACCCCACTCAAATATTCTTTGTACCAATCATCCATTAACATATTGATGGATGTGTCTTTTTTTCTAATAATGATAGAACACTCATAGAGACCATAATGAGAAGGAAATCCAGACTGTTTATATTTTCTCATCTGTCTGTAAATATTCCATTGCCAGTCATGGCCGATCAATAAGCATTCAATGGCTTCTTCATATAAACAATTACGAGCAAAATGTTCGTACATGAATATTTTTTCATCTTGACTTGTCACTGTCTCCACCAACAATGACAAATCACTTAAGATTTCTATATTGCCGTCAATATAAATTGTTAACTCGTAATTATCAAAATAATGAAAAATATGTGGTGTAATTTTAACCTTACGATTGATGGTTTTCTTATCAAGTCCTGAGAATTTTGCTTCTTCATTAACTTGAATTAATTTCCAAGGATAAGGCACATCAATATTGGTATCACTAAAGCATAAATAGTCAATGTTACTGTTAATAACAGCTGGCTTTTTAATTTTATCGTATCCACCAGTAACACAAGTGTAAACGGCAATCTTATTCATTTTTTTACCAGAAAATTAGCTAAATTACAAAGGCCCCAGATTTTTTCGCTATTATCTTTAAGTCCATTTTGATGCTCGTACCACATTTTTTCTATAGCACTGCCATTAAACTTGTCCGACGGTAATGATTTTAATCTATCGTAAGCCCAGTCTTTTAATTCGACTTTCAGCCAACGTTTCATTGGCAGCGAAAATCCTTGCTTAGGTCTATCAATCAACGTCCTGTCCACATATTTGTAGAGCATATCTTTAAGAATTTTTTTCTGTACTTTATGATCTATTTTGTACTGTGTTGGTAAGTGGTATGCAAACTCAACAACTTTATGGTCAAGAAATGGCGCGCGCGTTTCGAGGCTAACAGCCATGGATGCTCTGTCCACTTTCGTTAACACATCATCTGGAAGGTAATAATTCAAATCGTGAAGGCAGACTGATGTTATTCCATCTTTAAATTTCGGTGCAGGATCCGAGAAACGTTGTGGATTATTTAACATAGGAAATTCTGAATTTCTGTATTTATCCATCCAAAAATCATTGAGTTGATATGGCTCTTTAAAATTCCATGCCAGCGATAAGTTTTCAGCTCTTTGTAAATAGGGATTTAAGCCTTTTATTTTTAATCTTTTGAGGGTGTTTGAAACTTTGGCTACAGGTAGCACCGATAATGCATTTGTTTCCCATAATTTTTTTAACAGAGGATACTGATTGTAACCCATGAATAATTCATCGCCACCGTCTCCGGATAAAGCTACTGTCACATGCTCCCGTGCAAATTGGCTCACCATAAAAGTAGGTATTTGAGAACTGTCCGCAAAAGGTTCATCCCAAATCCTTGGGATTTTATCAATTATATTAAGAGCTTCATCTGGGGTGATATTATAATTGAAATGTGTGGTTCCGAGATATTTTGCGATTTCGATAGCATGTTGCGATTCATCGAATTCTTTATCAGGCATTCCAATAGAAAAAGTAGTAACGTTTTGATTATTCTTTTTAAGTAATGCAACAACAGCACTTGAATCAATACCTCCTGATAAAAAAGCACCCACTTTTACATCAGCAATAGACTGTAGCGCTATAGTATTGGTTAATATAACGTCTAATTCTTCTAAAGATTTATTGTAGTCTTTTTTTTCGTAATTATTATTATCAGTTAATGAAGACGAGACTGACCAATAGCAAACAGGCTGAACATCAGCTTTTGCCAAAATATCTTCGTACGTGACACGCAAGTAGTGTGCAGCTTTTAATTTTTTAATATTTTTATATATTGAGTTGGGTGATGATATGTAGTTTTTGTGTAGAAACCCGTTAACGGAATCCCAGTCTATTTCTTCACTGAAGTCCGGATGTTCTTTTATCGCTTTTAATTCCGATGAAAATATAAAAGACCCACCCACATATCCATAATATAGTGGCTTTTCACCCAAGCGATCCCGTGCTAAACTTAACGTTCTTTTACGAACATCCCATAGCGCAAAGGCATACATCCCCGTCAGGTTTTCAAGTGTCTTAACTAAACCCCACTCTATAATACACTTTAATAAAGTTTCGGTATCTGACATCCCCCTCCAATTTAATGGCAGCGTATTTGACAATTTATTGCGAAGTTCAATGTGATTATAAATTTCGCCATTAAAGGTTAACACGTAATTGCCACAATCACTGACCATAGGTTGATGACCGGATGCGGTTAAATCTACAATTGATAAACGGGTGTGACCTAAAAATAAATTGCAGGAATCGTCATGCCAAATACCATCGGAGTCAGGGCCCCTGTGTTTAATAGTAGCCAGCATATTAGCAATAATATTTTTGTTTTTGTGTTCACCAATAAATCCAACTATCCCACACATGACGATCTCCGGAAAAATATTCTTATGAAATATATTACATTGATAATTTGAGCCAAGCCAAGCCCCAGCAACCAACCTTCACTGCCTAAAAACCTCAATAAGAAACCACCCAACAACATGGAAATGATGGTTATCGATATATTTATTTTGATTATTTTGCTACTTTCATTAATAAGATTTAAATAACCGGTTATAACTGGACCATAAATACCAAAAAAAATATAAAACGCAGCCGAGTACAAAACTTTATATGCATCTTCGTATTGACTACCAAATATATAATTTTCTATTTGAGCCTCAAATAAAAACAGTCCTAATAAGATACCAAGAGAGAATAATGTATAAACGCCTACAACGAACAGGACTGTACCCCTGTATTTTTTAAAGTCCTTATTAAAAATTACAGTCAACTTAGGATACGCCGCCACATGTGTTAATATTCCTAATGAAATAAAAAGGTTCATGAATCTTTCAATAGCGGCATAAACACCACTCTGAGCCGAACCGTAAAAATACGAGACAATTAAAACACCTGACATTGTGTACAGTGCCGAAATCATCTGCGATATAAAAATATCGCGACCATCCTTAATTACACCGAATGGTTTTAAAATTCTTATTTTATCTATATTCCAGACAGAAAAAATAAAAGTTAATAAACCATTAATTGCTGCCGACAAAACCAGACACATGATAGCTACAGCATAGCCATCACTTTTTTTCAAAAAAAAGTAGGCAAAAATAAATGTTGCTATAGAGCCTAAGATGGAGCAAACACTACTGATTAAAAACTTACCATTATATTGTAAAAACCATGCGCTATTTAAAACCCATGAAAATGGCATAATAAGAAACAAAAGATAGACCAGACTATATTTTTCATGATTAATAAAAAAATACACAAAAAATAAAAAGGTCACCAGCAAAAACAAAGCACCTTTCGCTGACAATATTACATTAAAAATATATTCTTTTTTATCACTATTTTCCGCTATCAGTTTTGGACCAGTCATATTAAAGGAATACTGGATTATTACTGACATATATGTAACCAGACTTAAAAAAACTGCCAGTTTTCCATAATCATAAACACCAATAATTTTAATAATCATTGGCGACACATAAAATACTGTCAAACCACCAAATAAAAACTGGACAGCCAGAAAGAAATTATCAAAAACTATTTTCTTGTAATGCCCCATACTGCTATCTCATATTTCGCATAAAATTAATTATTTATATTAGCGTTGAGTTTTTTTAACCAGCTGACAATTCATTTCTAAACTATCAGCTGATTAGTTTGTTTTATTTCGTATGCTTTTAAGGCACTTTGTTAAAACCAGGTTGATTGCGGTCTTTATCAGACAGCAGAGGTGAGTTCACTAAAGGCCATTGAATACCGATGTCAGGATCATTCCACATCAGACCTCTGTCACTTTCTGCATGATAATAATTTGTCGTTTTGTATAAGAACTCTGCAGAATCACTCAAAACTAAAAAACCGTGTGCAAACCCTTCAGGAATCCATAACTGACGCTTGTTTTCAGCCGATAAATGCACACCTACCCACTTCCCATAGTATGAGGAATTCTCACGTATGTCGACGGCTACGTCATAGACTTCGCCCGTAACACAACGGACTAACTTTCCTTGAGAGTAGGGTGGAATTTGATAATGCAATCCTCTAAGCACGTTTTTAGCAGACTTAGAGTGGTTGTCTTGAACAAACTCAATCTTTTGCCCAACCGCTTCATCAAATTTTTTCTGATTAAAGCTCTCCATAAAGAACCCGCGCTCATCTCCAAAAACTTGTGGTTCAAAAATAAGCACATCTGGAATTTCAGTTTCAATCACTTTCATGCTTAATAGCCTTTCAACATTTTCATCAAGTATTGCCCATACGCATTTTTTAAAAGTGGTTTAGCCAATTTCTCAACTTTTTCAGCTGATATAAACCCTTTACGGAAAGCGATTTCTTCAGGACAAGATACTTTCAGCCCCTGTCGCTCTTCTATTGTCGCAATGAAATTGCTTGCCTCGATCATACTCTGATGCGTTCCTGTATCGAGCCACGCATAACCTCGCCCCATCATGGCTACAGACAGGCGTCCCTGTTCAAGGTAGAGACGATTAATATCGGTGATTTCGAGTTCACCACGATTAGAAGGTTTAAGATTCTTAGCCATTTCGACGACATCGTTGTCATAAAAGTATAAACCAGTGACCGCGTAGTTGCTTTTAGGTGTATCAGGTTTTTCTTCCAGGCTTATTGCCGTGCCTTGCTTATCAAATTCAACAACGCCGTATCGTTCTGGATCATTTACATGATAGGCAAAAACAGTCGCACCATTTTCTTTTTCAATAGCAGCTTCCATAAGCTTTGGCAAATCATGGCCATAAAATATATTGTCACCTAATACTAATGCGACGTTGCTGTTTCCAATAAAGCTTTCGCCAATAATAAATGCTTGTGCTAATCCATCAGGAGAAGGCTGAACCTTATATTCTAAATTGATGCCCCACTGACTTCCATCACCAAGTAATTGCTGAAAACGCGGTGTATCTTGAGGCGTACTTATAATTAAAATGTCTCGAATCCCGGCCAGCATAAGCGTAGAAAGCGGATAGTAGATCATAGGCTTGTCATAAATTGGCAGTAGCTGTTTACTGACAGCCATTGTTACAGGGTAGAGTCGGGTTCCAGATCCACCCGCAAGAATTATGCCTTTACGCTTTTCCATATATTTTTCTCTTTAAGCACAAAATGCCTGATCTCAGGCATTAGCGGATTATCAAATTTTTAACTTAATAGTTCTTTCAGCGTACGCTTAACACCAATTTCCCATTCAGGCAAATTCAGCTTAAATGTCCGCTGAAATTTAGTATTATCTAGTCGTGAATTATTTGGACGGGGAGCTGGCGTCGGATAAGCACTAGTTGGAACCGCTTTAACGCTTTCTAGTTCAAGCACGGCACCGTTGTTACGCGCTTCGGAAAATACTAATGATGCATAATCAAACCACGTGGTGATACCGCCCGCTACCAGGTGATATATACCGCAAACCTCGGGTTGGGAAACGGCAACACGAAGTGCATGAGCTGTACAGTCGGCCAGTAACTCCGCACCTGTAGGTGCGCCAAACTGATCGTTGATGATGGACAGCTCTTTTTTGTTTTTTGCAAGGTTCAGCATTGTCTTAGCAAAATTACTTCCTTTTGCTGCATAGACCCAACTTGTGCGAAAAATCAGATATCTGGTGCTGTGCATCTGAATCGCTTTTTCACCCGCCAGTTTACTTGCACCGTAAATATTAACAGGCTCCGTGATATCACTTTCGCGCCACGGCGTTTCGCCCTGGCCCGAAAAAACATAATCTGTTGAGTAATGCACAACCCATGCATTGATGTTTTCAGCTTCTTTTGCAATAACTTCAACGCAGTCAGCATTTAATAAGTAAGCTTGTTCACTGTCAGATTCTGCTTTATCGACTGCCGTGTAAGCCGCAGCATTAACTATGATGTGCGGCTTGAGCTGTCTGATAGTTTGCGCGATAGCATCAGGTTGACTTAAATCACCACAATACCCTTGCGAATGCCTGTCAAGCGCAACAACATTACCTAGTGGCGCAAGTGCTCTTTGTAGTTCCCAGCCCACCTGCCCTGATTTACCCAAAAGCAGGATATCCATTACTGACGCTCTCCGTAGTTATCTTCTATCCAGCTTTTGTATGCACCACTTTTCACATTGTTAACCCATTCAGTATTGTGTAAGTACCACATTACTGTTTTACGGATACCACTTTCGAAGGTTTCCTGAGGTTTCCAACCTAGATCGTTTCCAATTTTGCTCGCATCAATAGCGTAGCGGCGATCGTGTCCAGGCCTGTCTTTTACATAGATGATTTGCTCACGGTAAGACAAATCTTTGGGCACGAGTTCATCTAATAAATCGCAAATTGTGAATACAACATCGAGATTTTTCTTTTCGTTATGACCGCCAATATTGTATGTCTCACCTATTTGTCCAGATGTCACAACTGTATAGAGCGCTCTCGCATGATCTTCAACATACAGCCAGTCACGAATCTGGTCGCCTTTGCCATAAACAGGTAATGATTTACCTTCAAGCGCATTAAGTATGACGAGAGGGATAAGTTTTTCTGGAAAATGATAAGGACCGTAATTATTAGAACAATTGGTGACAAGGGAAGGTAGACCGTAGGTGCGTGTCCATGCTCTTACCAGATGATCGCTGGATGCTTTTGATGCAGAGTAAGGGCTGCTTGGTGCATACGATGTGTTTTCTGTAAACAAGGGAAGTGGTTGAGATTCTGTTACTTCGTCGGGATGAGGTAAGTCACCATAGACTTCATCCGTTGAGATATGGTGAAAGCGAAAAGCGTTTTTCTTCGATTCATCAAGCTTGAGCCAGTATTGACGTGCTGCTTCCAGTAAAGTGTATGTCCCTACAATATTAGTTTCTATAAATGCTGCAGGTCCAGATATTGAACGGTCGACGTGACTTTCTGCAGCGAGGTGCATAATTGCATCGGGTTGATGGCGTTCCAGCACAGAAGCCATTTGGCTTGAATTACAGATATTTGCATGTTCAAAACTGTAACGTTCACTGTTCTCAACATCTTTGAGTGACTCAAGATTACCTGCATAGGTTAGTGCGTCAACGTTTACAACGCTATCTTGCGTATTCTTAATTATATGACGAACTACCGCGGATCCAATAAAACCTGCACCACCAGTCACTAAAATTTTCACGATTGCTATCCAGAATATTATTTCAAGTTCAACATATTGAGCCAATCTCTAATTAATTGGCTCAGAATGCAATTTAATTTGTGTGTTAAATTTAGTCTTCGCTACATCTAAAGTGCCGCATCTTAGCCAAAATAAATGTAAGTTCAGAATTTATCTGCTAATGCTTCATTTTCGTTCTGATTTGAGAGATTAATTGAGTTTATTCTATGAAATCTTGCTGACTTGTTGATGGCTGCATTAAAGGAGAAGAACAGACCAATGAATGCCAGTAGTTGCCAACAATCACCCATGCCAATGCTATCCATTGCAATTCCAATCATTGCGAGCATAGCCGCACAGCAAACCATGACGGCGAGAGTACCGCGTCCGGTCAGTCCACCTCTCATCAATAGATGGTGAAGGTGTTCTCTGTCTGGCCTGAAAGGGCTGCAACCACGTCTGATACGTGAGCTCATCACTCTTACCATATCCATCAAAGGAACCGCTATCAACCAGAGAGCGGTAACAGGCCGCATTACCGCTTCAGTTCCCTGAGTTGCTATCATAAGCAGCCAAATTACTGTAAAGCCAATTAACGTGCTTCCTGCATCGCCCATGAAGACCTTAAATTTCTTACCCCATGGAATACCAAGGTTCAGTAAAATATAAGGCAGACAGGCCGCCATAAGGCAGGTGCACCATAACGCGAGCTTTGGATTCCCCCCAAGTTCAAAAATAATCCCCAAGGCCCCAAAGGTTACGCACGATAATGCGCCTAACAGACCATCAATGCCATCGACCATGTTGAAAGCATTAATTGCCCCGATGACGGCAAAGAGCGTAAACGCATAGCCAAACATCCCCAGCACAAGCTGAAAACCGAACAAAACATTGCCAAGAGAGTAGAGATAGTACCCGTTCCACATCATGATGCACGCCATTAAAGCCTGTATCATGATGCGAGGCATAACAGGCAGATCGAAACGATCATCCATCACACCTACAGTTAAGAGTACGGTGGCGCAGAACATATATATGGTGAAATCAGGCAGCCAACCTGGCTGCATGATGTATAAAATC
>Ga0157358_1000728_pt1 | contig 14038 bp, 14 predicted proteins | sample AttcapACBM2_FD_111484 | JGI IMG/M metagenome (GOLD analysis project Ga0157358, IMG submission 111484) | Fungus gardens microbial communities from leaf cutter ant in Botucatu, State of São Paulo, Brazil - Atta capiguara ACBM2 | ecosystem: Host-associated > Fungi > Mycelium > Unclassified ...
AAGCCCAAAGCCCAAAGCCCAAAGCCCAAAGCCCAAAGCCCAAAGCCCAAAGCCCAAAGCCCAAAGCCCAAAGCCCAAAGCCCAAAGCTGTATCTTGTGTCAGACCTGTCAGGGGCGCTGCCAGACCCAGCCATCCCCCAGCGCGATAAACCCTTGCTCAGGCATAAAGGCAGAAAGCGCTTCGTTACCGTTCTTCGCCATCCACCAGCACGTTACGGCAGCGTTTTGCGCCAGCACTTCTTCCAGCAGGTAGCTGCCCACGCCACGCCTTCTGGTGACTTCCCGCACCATAAAATCCGCCAGCTCGCCCCGGGTTTCCTTCAGCGTAACGTTTACCGCCGCCAGCAGCCGGTCATTAAATTTTGCCGCATAAAGCCGATGCTGCTCGTCCAGTCGGGTTTCCAGTTCGGTCGGATCGCTGTCCGGCCAGATTTTACGCAGATCCAAAAGATCCTGAGTGCTTAAGCATTGCAGTCTGAGAATGGTCAGTTTCATAACGGTTACCGTGCCGACGTGAGAGGCAGATTGTAGCGAAAACAGAGGCAAAGGGGCGCGTAACTTTTTTTGTATAAAAACAAAGCAATCTGTCAGGGTGGCGTTTAAAGTTAAAGAGAAACGCTGAGTTAGTGCGTTGAATGCAGAATAACCCGCTGGCTGGGTGGCGAAAAGTCCCGCGTTTGTACCCGTCATTTATGCTAAAGCTGGCGGTGATAGCCCATGATGTCAGTTGATTTACAGAAGAAAACTCCTGTTTAATAACCTGAAATTTATAGCCTTATTAATAAAAACCTCTGTATCCCGCGCTAACCCTTTCTTCTTATGGTGTTTGTCGACGGGAACAGGATAAAAAACAGCAAACACAAGATGGGGTAGTCAGGATGAAAATGAAAGGTAGCGCGTTTTTAGCAGGCTGTATGGCACTGGCGTTCAGTCACGCTGCCACCGCAGAAGATATTAAAGTGGCCATTGTTGGCGCTATGTCTGGCCCGGTTGCGCAGTATGGCGATATGGAATTCACCGGCGCGAAACAGGCCATTGCTGATATCAATGCCAAAGGTGGCGTGAACGGTAATAAGCTGGTCGGCGTACAGTATGACGACGCCTGCGATCCAAAACAGGCGGTCGCGGTCGCTAACAAAGTGATTAACGACGGTATTCACTACGTTATCGGCCACCTTTGCTCTTCTTCTACCCAGCCCGCGTCGGATATCTATGAGGATGAGGGCGTGCTGATGATTACCCCGGCGGCCACCAACGCCGACCTGACCACCCGCGGCTATAAAATGATTATGCGTACTACCGGCCTGGATTCCGATCAGGGCCCAACCGCCGCGAAATATATTCTTGACCAGGTCAAACCGCAGCGTATCGCCGTTATTCACGATAAGCAGCAATATGGTGAAGGACTGGCGCGCTCCGTGCAGGCGAGCCTGAAAAAGGCGGGCGGCAACGTGGTGATGTTTGAAGGCGTGACCGCAGGGGATAAAGACTTCTCCACGCTGGTGGCGCGCCTGAAAAAAGAGAATGTCGATTTTGTCTATTTTGGTGGCTACTACCCGGAAATGGGCCAGATCCTGCGCCAGTCACGCGCGGCCGGCCTGCAAACCCGCTTTATGGGGCCGGAAGGGGTGGGCAATGCTTCGCTCTCTAATATCGCTGGTGCCGCTTCCGAAGGCATGCTGGTTACGTTGCCAAAACGCTACGACCAGGTGCCGGCCAACAAACCGATAGTTGACGCGCTGAAAGCGAAAAAGCTTGATTCAACCGGCCCGTTCGTCTGGACAACCTACGCCGCGCTGCAGGCTTTAACCACCGGCATGGAACGCAGTAAAAGCGCCGAACCGGCAGAGATTGCCAAGAACCTGAAAGAGGGCGCGCCGGTGCCAACGGTGATGGGCGATCTGAGCTGGGATGCCAAAGGCGATCTGAAAGGCTTTGAGTTCGGTATCTTCACCTGGCACGCCGACGGCTCTTCTACCGCAGTCAAATAATAGCGAGCGTCATTGATTGACGCCCGCGCAACGCTTCACGGGCTGCCCGCATCATTGCTTGCAGAGTCTGAAGGAATGGAATTATCGGGGCGTGCTGGCGGCCCCGATAACGGGCCGCTTCCTGCCCGTGTTGTTAAGGCATTTCTCTTTCCGCCTGGGCGGATAGCAGTAAGGTATTCTTTATGTCCGAGCAGTTTCTCTATTTCCTGCAGCAAATGTTCAACGGCGTCACGTTGGGCAGCACCTATGCGCTGATCGCCATCGGCTACACCATGGTGTACGGCATCATTGGCATGATCAACTTCGCGCACGGCGAGGTGTATATGATCGGCAGCTACGTCTCTTTTATCGTGATCGCTGCGCTAATGATGATGGGCATTGATGCCAGCTGGCTGCTGATAGGGGCCGGTTTTCTGGTGGCTATCGTCATTGCCAGCGCCTATGGCTGGAGCATTGAACGCGTGGCCTACAAACCCGTACGCTCCTCCAAACGACTGATCGCGCTGATTTCCGCCATTGGTATGTCTATTTTTCTGCAAAACTATGTCAGCCTGACTCAGGGTTCACGCGATCTGGCCCTGCCGGGCCTGGTTAGCGGACAGTGGACGTTAGGCGTCAGCAATGGTTTTGCCACCACCATCTCCACCATGCAGGTCGTCATCTGGGGAGTCACGTTTGTTGCCATGTTGGCCCTGACTTTATTTATCCGTTACTCGCGGATGGGTCGCGCCTGTCGTGCCTGTGCCGAAGATCTGAAGATGGCCAGCCTGCTGGGTATCAACACGGACCGAGTGATCTCGCTAACGTTTGTGATCGGCGCGGCCATGGCGGCGGTAGCAGGAGTCTTACTGGGCCAGTTTTACGGCGTCATCAATCCTTACATTGGTTTTATGGCCGGTATGAAAGCGTTCACGGCGGCCGTGCTGGGCGGCATCGGCAGTATTCCGGGCGCGATGCTGGGGGGCCTGATCCTGGGCATTGCCGAAGCGCTGACTTCTGCCTACCTGAGCACCGAGTATAAAGACGTGGTCTCTTTTGCACTGCTGATCGTGGTGCTGCTGGTCATGCCAACAGGGATCCTTGGCCGTCCGGAGGTGGAAAAAGTATGAAAAACCTGCTTAACGCCTTCGTTTCCTCGCTGATGCTGCTGGTCCTGGCCGCTTTCTTTATGGGGATGCGCCTTAGCCTGGACGGCACGCATCTGGTCGTCAACAATGCCGGCAGCGTGCGCTGGAACTGGATCGCGCTTGGTTGCGCCGTGGTCTTTTTCTTCCAGCTGCTAAGGCCGGTCTTTCAGCGCGGGCTGAAAAAAATTTCCGCCCCGTCGCTGGTGCTGCCAGGCATCGACGGGTCAACGCCCAGGCAGAAGCTCTTTTTGCTGCTGCTGGTCGTCGCGGCTGTGGCCTGGCCTTTTATGGTTTCTCGCGGGACGGTCGATATCGCCACGCTGACCCTGATCTACGTGATGCTGGGCCTTGGCCTGAACGTCGTGGTCGGGCTTTCAGGGCTGCTGGTGTTAGGCTACGGCGGCTTTTACGCTATTGGCGCTTATACCTTTGCGCTGCTTAATCACTATTTCGGTCTGGGCTTCTGGGAGTGCCTGCCGCTGGCGGGCATGGTGGCCGCGCTGTTCGGGCTGCTGCTGGGCTTTCCGGTGCTACGGTTACGGGGTGACTATCTGGCTATCGTCACACTGGGGTTCGGCGAAATAGTGCGTATCCTGCTGCTGAACAACACGGACATCACCGGCGGGCCAAACGGTATCAGCCAGATCCCGAAACCGTCATTTTTCGGGCTGGAGTTCAACCGCAGCGTGCGCGACGGTGGCTGGGATACCTTTCACCACTTCTTTAACCTGAAATACGATCCCAGCGATCGCGTTATCTTTCTCTACATGGTTGCGCTGCTGCTGGTGGTGCTGACGCTGTTTGTGATCAACCGACTGCTGAGAATGCCGCTGGGTCGAGCCTGGGAAGCGCTGCGTGAAGATGAAATCGCCTGCCGCTCGCTGGGCCTCAGCCCGACGCGTATCAAGCTGACCGCGTTTACCATCAGTGCGGCCTTCGCCGGTTTTGCCGGTAGCCTGTTCGCGGCGCGACAGGGTTTCGTCAGCCCCGAATCCTTTACTTTCGCCGAATCGGCCTTTGTGCTCGCTATTGTGGTGTTAGGTGGGATGGGATCGCAGTTTGCCGTGATCCTTGCCGCCGTACTGCTGGTGGTCTCGCGCGAGCTGATGCGTGATCTGAACGAATACAGCATGTTAGTGCTGGGCGGCCTGATGGTGCTGATGATGATCTGGCGGCCGCAAGGCCTGCTGCCGATGCAGCGCCCGCACCTGACGTTAAAAAGCGTGGAAAAAGGAGAGCAGCCATGAAGCCTTTATTAGCCGTCAACGGCCTGATGATGCGCTTTGGCGGCCTGCTCGCGGTCAACAATGTTGATCTGGAACTCAGAGAGCAGGAAATCGTCTCGCTGATTGGCCCTAACGGTGCGGGAAAAACCACGGTCTTCAACTGCCTGACCGGCTTTTACCGTCCGTCGGGCGGCAGCATCAAACTGGGCGAACGTCAGCTGGCGGGCCTGGCAGGGCAGGAGATCGCACGGATGGGTATCGTGCGTACTTTCCAGCACGTCCGCCTGTTCCGTGAAATGACGGTGATCGAAAATCTTCTGGTAGCGCAGCATCAGCATTTAAAAAGCGGCGTATTTGCCGGGCTGCTGAAAACGCCGGGTTTTCGTAAAGCGGAAAGCGAAGCGCTGGACAGAGCGGCCAGCTGGCTGGACCGTGTGGGCCTGCTGACGCTGGCTAACCGTCAGGCGGGCAATCTGGCCTATGGCCAACAGCGCCGTCTGGAAATCGCCCGCTGTATGGTCACGCGTCCGGAAATCCTGATGTTGGATGAGCCGGCGGCAGGCCTGAACCCGAAAGAAACGCTGGAGCTGGACGAGCTGATCGCCGAGCTGCGAAACGAACATAAGGTGTCGGTACTGTTGATTGAACACGATATGAAACTGGTAATGGGCATTTCCGACCGCATTTACGTGGTCAATCAGGGCACGCCGCTGGCAAACGGCACGCCGGATGAGATCCGTAACAACCCTGACGTGATTCGCGCTTATTTGGGAGAAGCCTAAAATGGCCATGCTTTCTCTGGAAAATGTCAGCGCGCACTACGGTAAAATTCAGGCGCTGCACGGCGTCAGCCTGCATATTAATCAGGGTGAGATCGTCACGCTGATTGGGGCTAACGGCGCGGGAAAAACCACGATTCTGGGAACGCTTTGCGGTGAGCCGCGCGCCACTCAGGGACGGGTAGTTTTTGACGGCAAGGAGATTACCGACTGGCAAACGGCGCGTATTATGCGTGAGGCCATTGCCATCGTGCCGGAAGGGCGACGGGTTTTTGCCCGCATGACGGTAGATGAAAACCTGGCAATGGGCGGTTTTTTTGCTGACCGCCAGCAGTATCAGGGCCGCATCAGGCGTGTTTATGAGCTTTTTCCCCGGCTTTATGAACGACGCGTACAGCGTGCAGGCACGATGTCAGGCGGCGAGCAACAAATGCTGGCGATTGGCCGTGCATTGATGAGTCAGCCGCGCCTGCTGCTGCTCGACGAGCCGTCGCTGGGTCTGGCGCCTATCATTATTCAGCAGATCTTCGACACTATCGAGCAGCTGCGTCAGGAGGGAATGACCATCTTCCTGGTAGAGCAAAATGCCAACCAGGCGTTAAAGCTGGCCGACCGCGGCTACGTGCTGGAGAACGGTCACGTGGTGCTGGAAGACAGCGGCGCGGCGCTACTGGCTAATGAAGCGGTGCGCAGCGCTTATCTGGGCGGTTAACGTTGCGGGGCCGGTTTACCGGCCCCTTTTCTTTTGTTGTGCTTTTTAACCTGAGCAGCGTCTTTCTTTCCATATTATTCAAATGCCCTTCGCTTATTCCTCTTCTGTCACCCGTGCGTCATCTGGCTGTCATGTGACTGTTATCTTTCCGTCATTTTTGCATGTCATTTTACCTGCCGAAGCGTTATATGGCGCGGCTTTGCGCGTAATCACACCGGGTACAGGAAACCGATATGCCATTGTTCTCCCGACAGACCACACTTTGCATTGCACTGGGGCTGGCCTTCAGCGGCCAGGCGTTGGCCGCCACCGAAATCCCTTTCTGGCACTCAATGGAGGGCGAGCTGGGCGTAGAGGTTAATTCGCTGGCGCAACGTTTTAACGAATCGCATCCTGATTACAAAATCGTACCGACCTATAAAGGCAATTACGAGCAAAGCCTGGCGGCGGGTATCGCCGCGGTGCGTGCTGGCAGAGCGCCCGCCCTTCTTCAGGTTTATGAAGTCGGCACGGCCACTATGATGGCTTCACAGGCCATTGTGCCGGTATCTGACGTCTTTAAAAATGCCGGTATTGCCTTTGATGAAAAGCAGTTTGTGCCGACGGTGGCAGGCTATTACAGCGATGCCAAAACCGGCCATCTCATTTCTCAGCCTTTCAACAGCTCCACGCCGGTACTTTATTACAATAAAGACGCCTTCAAAAAAGCGGGACTGGACCCGGAGCAGCCGCCAAAAACCTGGCAGGCGCTGGCTAAGGATGCCGAAGCCCTGCGTAAGGCAGGGATGAGCTGTGGCTACGCCAGCGGCTGGCAGGGCTGGATCCAGATTGAGAACTTCAGTGCCTGGCATGGCCTGCCGGTCGCCACGGAAAACAACGGTTTTGACGGCACCGATGCGGTGCTCGAATTTAACAAGCCAACCCAGGTACGCCATATTCAGCAGCTTGAAGAGATGAACAAAAAAGGTGACTTCACCTATTTTGGTCGTAAAGACGAGTCTACCGCCAAGTTCTATAACGGCGACTGCGGTATCACCACTGCCTCTTCCGGCTCGCTGGCCGATATCCGTCACTATGCCAAATTTAACTATGGTGTTGGCATGATGCCATACGACGAGACGGTGCCGAACGCGCCGCAAAACGCCATTATCGGCGGGGCCAGCCTGTGGGTAATGAAAGGGAAAGATGCAGCGACCTATAAAGGCGCGGCGGCGTTTATGCAGTTCCTGGCGCAGCCGGAAATTGCCGCCGAATGGCATCAAAAAACCGGTTATTTACCGATTACCACGGCGGCCTACGAGCTGACCCGCAAGCAAGGCTTCTATGAGAAAAACCCGGGCGCGGATATTGCCACGCGCCAGATGCTGAACAAGCCGCCGTTGCCGTTTACCAAAGGAATGCGTCTGGGCAATATGCCGCAAATTCGCACTATTGTGGACGAAGAGCTGGAAGGCGTCTGGACCGGCAAAAAAACGCCGCAGGCCGCGCTGGATAATGCGGTCAAGCGCGGAAACCTTCTGCTAAGACGTTTTGAGCAAACCGTTAAGCCATAATCCGTAGCGCTGCCGTGCCCGATCGTCGCACGGCAGCGCGTCATAAAACCTTCGCGCTGCGCCGTTACCGAGTTCCGCTATGTCCTCTTCACGTCCTGTTTTTCGCTCGCGCTGGCTGCCTTACCTGTTAATGCTGCCGCAGCTTTTAATTACGTTAATTTTTTTCCTGTGGCCGGCTGGCGAAGCCTTATGGTATTCCGTGCAGCGGGTCGATCCTTTCGGCCTTTCCAGCACTTTTGTCGGCATGGAAAATTTCACCAGGCTGCTGGATGATGAGTACTACCTGGACTCCTTTGAAACCACGCTGATTTTTAGTGGCCTGGTCACGGCCATCGGCCTGATCGTTTCGCTGTTTTTCGCCGCGCTGACCGATCACGTGCTGCGCCTGAAGCGTTTTTATCAGACGCTGTTTCTGCTGCCTTACGCCGTAGCCCCGGCGGTAGCGGCGGTGCTTTGGATGTTCCTGTTCAGTCCCGGGCAGGGATTAATTACCCATTTTCTGGCGCAGATGGGGTATAGCTGGAATCATGCGCAAAACAGCGCTCAGGCGATGACGCTGGTGGTGCTGGCTTCCGTCTGGCAACAGATGAGTTATAACTTCCTGTTCTTTTTTGCGGCGCTGCAGTCGATTCCCAAATCGTTGATCGAAGCGGCCGCCATTGACGGGGCCGGGCCGGTACGGCGCTTTTTCTATCTCTCGCTGCCGCTGATTACCCCGGTGGGTTTCTTTCTGGTGGTGGTCAATCTGGTCTATGCCTTCTTTGATACTTTCCCGGTCATTGATGCCGCGACGGGCGGCGGGCCGGTGCAGTCCACCACCACGCTTATCTATAAAATCTACCGTGAAGGCTTTGCCGGCCTGGATCTTTCTTCTTCTTCCGCCCAGTCGGTGGTGCTGATGGTGCTGGTTATTGCACTGACCGTCATTCAGTTCCGCTTTGTTGAGAAAAAGGTGCGCTATCAATGATTGAAAACCGACGCGGGCTGGCGCTTTTCAGTCAGATAATGCTGGGGCTGGGCGCGCTTACCGTCCTGTTTCCGCTCTATGTGGCTTTCGTGGCCGCCACGCTGAACAATAGCGAAGTGTTTCAGGTGCCCATGTCGCTGATCCCCGGCCATTCGCTGTGGCACAACGTGAGCTTTATCTGGCAGCACGGTGTAGGGCAGAACAGCGCGCCTTTTGGCAGGATGCTGTTCAACAGTACCTTAATGGCGCTGGCGATCACCGTAGGAAAAATTTCGGTTTCCATCCTCTCCGCTTTTGCGCTGGTTTGGTTCCGCTTTCCGCTGCGTGGCCTCTTTTTCTGGATGATTTTTATCACGCTGATGCTGCCGGTCGAGGTGCGCATTTTCCCGACCGTGGAAGTGATTTCAACGCTGCATATGTTGGACAGCTACAGCGGGCTGACGCTGCCGTTAATGGCTTCCGCAACGGCTACCTTCCTGTTTCGCCAGTTTTTTATGACGCTGCCTGACGAGCTGGTCGAAGCGGCACGCATTGATGGCGCCGGGCCGATGCGCTTCTTCCGGGACATCGTGCTACCGCTGTCAAAAACTAATCTGGCCGCCCTGTTTGTTATCACCTTTATTTACGGCTGGAATCAGTATCTCTGGCCGCTGCTGATTATTAACGACGTTGATTTAGGCACCGCCGTGGCGGGTATTCGCAGCATGATTGGCACCGGGGACGGGACGCCCACGCAATGGAATCTGGTGATGGCGGCGATGCTGCTGACCATGATCCCGCCGGTAGTGATTGTTTTAGTAATGCAGCGCGCTTTTGTTCGCGGGCTGGTAGAGAGCGAGAAATAGCATGGCAGAAGTGAAATTTCAGGCCGTTACCAAAACCTACGATGGGAAAAACCAAATCATTCAGCCGCTTGACGTCGATATTCGCGACGGCGAGTTTATGGTGATGGTCGGCCCATCCGGCTGCGGCAAATCCACGCTGTTGCGCATGGTGGCCGGACTGGAGCGGGTAAGCAGCGGCGATATCTATATCAACAGAGAACGGGTTACTGAACTGGAGCCGAAAGATCGCAGTATCGCGATGGTCTTTCAGAACTATGCGCTTTACCCTCATATGAGCGTGGAGCAAAACATGGCCTGGGGCCTGAAAATTCGCGGCATGGGGAAAGAGCATATCCGCCAGCGCGTGCTGGAAACAGCGAAAAGCCTGGAGCTGGAAGCCCTGCTGCACCGTCGGCCACGTGAACTTTCCGGTGGCCAGCGACAGCGTGTGGCGATGGGGCGAGCTATCGTCCGTGAACCGGCTGTGTTCCTGTTTGATGAGCCTTTATCGAACCTGGATGCGCGATTGCGGGTACAGATGCGGCTGGAATTACAGCAGTTGCACCGCCGTCTGCAAACCACGAGCCTGTACGTCACGCACGATCAGGTAGAGGCGATGACGCTGGCACAGCGGGTGATGGTGATGAACAAAGGCGTGCTGGAGCAGCTGGGTACGCCGGTAGAAATTTATGAACGGCCGGCCACACGCTTCGTCGCCAGTTTTATCGGTGCGCCCGCAATGAATCTGTTGGAAGGTGAGATTGACCCGAGCGGTACCCGACTGCTGCTGGGCGACAGCGCCGTGCCGCTGCCACAGGCCAGGCCACAGTGGGCCGGGCGCCAGTTAACGCTGGGGATCCGCCCGGAACATATCAGGCTGGGCGATCGGCAAAAGGGGCTGGCGCTAACGTTAGATACGCTGGAAATGCTGGGAGCGGATAACCTGGCGCACGGTCGCTGGGGCGGCCACAATATGGTAGTGCGCCTGCCGCATATTGAGCGTCCTGCCGTCGGCAGCCTGCTGTGGTTACAGCTACCGGCAGATTCGCTACACTTCTTTGATACTCACAACGGACAACGGCTCGAATGACTGCTAAAGCCTGGCCTTACCCGACCATCGTCGCGCATCGCGGCGGCGGCAAACTGGCCCCGGAAAACACCCTCGCTGGTATTGATACCGGCGCAAGGCTGGGGCATAAAATGATTGAGTTCGACGTCAAGTTATCGCTGGACGGTGAAATCTTTTTGCTGCATGACGATACGCTAGACAGAACCAGCAACGGCTGGGGTATTGCCGGACAGCTGCCCTGGGAAAAGCTCGTCCAGCTGGATGCGGGCGGCTGGTTTGGCAAGGATTTTACCGACGAGCGGCTGCCGCTGCTGGCGCAGGTGGCGCAGCGCTGTGCCTCTTACGGCATGATGGCGAACATTGAGATCAAGCCCACCACCGGTCTGGAGGCGGAAACCGGACGCGTCGTGGCGCTGGCCGCCCGCGATCTCTGGCATAGCCAGACTGCGCCACTGCTCTCTTCGTTTTCTTATGAGGCGCTGGAAGCCGCTATGCAGGCCGCACCGGAGCTGCCGCGCGGGCTGCTGCTGCATGAATGGCGTGACGACTGGCAACAGCTGACGCAGCGGCTGGATTGCGTCTCGGTACACTTCAATCACAAGGTATTGGATGCGGAAAAAGTAGCGACGCTGAAAGCGGCGGGGCTGCGCATCCTGGTTTATACGGTTAATCAACCCGAAAGGGCAAAAGAGCTGCTGGCGTGGGGCGTTGATGCCCTCTGCACCGATCGTATCGATTTGATAGGCGCGGATTTCGCCTGACGGGCGCAATGCTGCGGGTAGCGATAAAGTTGGAGCGCCTGACGGGGCGCTCCGATGGGCAATAAAGCCGGATCGCCTCACCGGCGTGGTCCGGCTATGGCGAAGCCTTAATTCGTATTCTGCTGCACAGATGGCTGCGTGGTGCTGCCGGGCTGCGTCTGCAACACGCGCTGAGAGGCGCTGTTACGCTGCTCCTGCACTTTCTGCTGTAACTGCTGGCTTTGCTGTTGCTGATCCTGCTGCAATTTCCGCTGCTGCTGGATCTGCTGCGTCTGCATCTGCTGCTGCATTCGCTGCGAGCTGGGGTTATAGCCCGGCTGGTTGGGCTGATTATTATTGACCGTATTTGCCATACCGCTTAATGGCAGCAGTGCGGTACATACCAGTAACCATTTCATTAAACACCTCCCTAAGCTTTCTTCCAAGTGTATGTCATCGGCGCTTTTCTGGCCCGGGCGCCGCTCTGAATTTGCGTGTTTTCTCGCCTTTTTGCTTATTTTGTGCATAGTTAGAGACGGTAAACAAACGTAAATAATATCAATAAGGGGTGAATATGGGGCAGGGCAGAATAACGCTGACAGCATCGCTGATAGCAGGGCTGGTTCTCTGGCAGGGCGCAACGGCAGCACCAACCGCACCGCCAATTTCGTACGGCGTGGACGCCGATACCTTTCATCCAATAAAAGAGCAGCACGGTATGGTTGCCTCAGTAGATGCGCTGGCTACTCAGGCAGGCGTGGACGTGCTGAAACGCGGCGGAAACGCGGTAGATGCAGCGATTGCCGTAGGCTACGCGCTGGCCGTCACGCATCCGCAGGCGGGTAACCTTGGCGGCGGTGGTTTTATGCTAATCCGTACCGCTTCCGGGCACGCTACCACCATTGATTTTCGCGAGATGGCACCGATTAAAGCCAGCCGCGATATGTTCCTGGATGCGCAGGGCAATGCCGACAGTAAAAAGTCGCTGACTTCGCATCTGGCTTCCGGCGTACCCGGCACCGTGGCGGGTTTCGCGCTGGCGAACAAAGAGTACGGCACTCTGCCGCTGGCGCAGCTGATCGCACCGGCGATTGGGCTGGCGGAAAAAGGCATCGTGGTGAACGAAGCGCTGGCCGATGATTTGAAAGTCTACGGCAAGGAAGTCCTGGTGACGCATCCCACCAGTAAAGCGATTTTTTATAAAGCGGACGGACAGCCTTACGCGCGCGGCGAAAAGCTGGTGCAGCATAATCTTGCCCGCAGCCTGCGGCTGATCGCCACTAACGGCCCGGATGCTTTCTATAAGGGAGAAATTGCGGATGAAATCGCTGCGGAAATGGCGGCGAACGGCGGGCTGATTGGCAAAGCGGATCTGGCTAATTACAAAGCTGTCGAGCGTAAACCCATCAGTGGTACCTATCGCGGGTATGAAGTCTTCTCTATGCCACCGCCTTCTTCCGGTGGGATCCATATTGTGGAAATCCTGAATATTCTGGAAAACTTCGACCTGGCAAAAATGGGCTTCGGCAGTGCTGATGCCCTGCAGGTAATGGCCGAGGCGGAAAAACATGCCTACGCCGACCGCTCTGAATATCTTGGCGACCCCGACTTTGTGAAGGTGCCGTGGCAGGCCCTGACCAATAAAGCTTATGCAAAAACGCTGGCAAAGCAGATAGACGTGAACAAAGCGCTGCCTTCCACTGAGATTAAACCCGGCAAACTGGCCCCTTATGAAAGCAACCAGACCACGCATTTTTCCGTAGTGGATAAGCAGGGCAATGCGGTCGCGGTGACCTATACCCTGAATACGTACTTCGGTAGCGGGATTGTGGCAGGGAAGAGTGGGATTTTGCTCAACAACGAAATGGATGATTTTTCCGCCAAGCCGGGCACGCCAAATATTTATGGCCTGGTGGGCGGTGAAGCGAACGCGGTTCAGCCTTACAAACGACCGCTCTCGTCCATGTCACCAACTATTGTTGCTAAAAACGGTAAAACCTGGCTGGTCACGGGCAGCCCGGGCGGCAGCCGTATCATTACCACCGTGCTGCAAATGGTGGTTAACAGCATCGATTTTGGTATGAACGTGGCAGAAGCGACCAATGCGCCGCGCTTCCATCATCAGTGGCTGCCGGATCAATTACGCGTGGAAAAGGGCTTTAGCCCGGATACGCTAAAGCTGCTGGAAGCCAAAGGACAGCACGTTAAAGTGCTGCCAGCGATGGGCAGTACGCAAAGTATTATGATTGGCCCGGATGGGACCCTGTATGGCGCTTCCGATCCGCGCTCTGTTGACGATCTGACGGCCGGTTATTAACAAGAAGGGGCGATACCTTATCGCCCCTGTATTTTATGCGGCGCGCAAACGCGCCATATAAAGTGCATCCACCTGTTTGCCATTGCGTACGGCATAACGTCGCGCCACGCCTTCCGTGGCAAAACCAAACCGCTGATAAAGCCTTACCGCCGTGTCGTTGTCGGCAAATACCGTCAGCTCAATACGCTCAACGCTCAGCCAGTTGTCGCACAGGCTGACCATTTCCTGCATCAGTGCCGATGCCACGCCGCGTCCACGATAGTGACAATCGACGCACATCCCGAAAGTCGCGGTATGCCGCCGACGCGCGCGCGCGTTAACCTCCAGATACAAGTCGCCGACAACCTGCCCATCAATGCAGGCGACCAGCCGCTGCATACCGGGCTGGAGATTCTGTAACCGTTGCTGAATAAGCGCGAGCGAGGCATGAGGAATTTGCAGCGTATCGGTATAGGTCTCCGGCTGGCTGAGGATACGATACAGTTCCGTGGCGTCTTCAACGGCGGCATGTCTGATAACTATCTCACTCATTCTCGCGCTCCTTTTGTTTATTTCCTTCTTAAAATCAGGGGATTCCGCCTTAAAATCAAGCGAAAAAAAGGGCGCAGAGGGCTTTACAAGTGCGAATGATAATGATTATTATTGTCATGCGTTTTCGATTTGGGCTTCACGGACCGGTCGGGAAGGCACGACATTGCTCACATTGCTTCCAATATTATTTAGCCAGCTCGGG
>Ga0157358_1000729_pt1 | contig 14033 bp, 11 predicted proteins | sample AttcapACBM2_FD_111484 | JGI IMG/M metagenome (GOLD analysis project Ga0157358, IMG submission 111484) | Fungus gardens microbial communities from leaf cutter ant in Botucatu, State of São Paulo, Brazil - Atta capiguara ACBM2 | ecosystem: Host-associated > Fungi > Mycelium > Unclassified ...
AGACCTGATCGTGATCGGCGGCGGCATCAACGGTGCCGGCATTGCAGCAGACGCTGCAGGACGCGGACTGTCGGTGTTAATGCTGGAGGCGCGGGATCTGGCTTGCGCGACCTCCTCTGCCAGTTCAAAACTGATTCACGGCGGCCTGCGCTACCTTGAACATTACGAATTCCGTCTGGTCAGTGAAGCACTGGCCGAGCGCGAAGTCCTGCTGAAAATGGCCCCGCATCTGGCGTTCCCGATGCGCTTCCGTCTGCCGCACCGTCCGCACCTGCGTCCGGCATGGATGATCCGCACCGGCCTGTTTATGTATGACCATCTCGGCAAGCGTACCAGCCTGCCAGGCAGTAAAAGTCTGCGGTTTGGCACAGATTCGGCCCTGAAGCCGGAGATTACGCGCGGATTCGAATATTCTGACTGCTGGGTCGATGATGCCCGCATGGTAGTACTGAATGCGCAGGAAGTGGTGAAGCGTGGCGGTGAAGTCCGTACCCGCACCCGTGTAACCCGTGCCTGGCGCGAAGGTGGCTTGTGGAAGGTTGAAGCGGAAGATGTCGATACCGGCAAAACCTTTACCTGGCAGGCGAAAGGCCTGGTCAACGCTGCTGGCCCATGGGTTAAGCAGCTGTTTGATGACAGCCTGAAGCTGAAATCGCCTTACGGTATCCGCCTGATCAAAGGCAGCCACATCGTGGTGCCGCGCGTTCATACCGAGAAGCAGGCTTATATTCTGCAGAACGAAGATAACCGTATCGTGTTTGTCATCCCGTGGATGGATGAGTTCTCCATCATCGGCACCACCGATGTGGAGTACAAAGGCGATCCTAAAAACGTCAATATCGACGACAACGAGACCGAATACCTGCTGAAAGTGTTCAACGGGCACTTTAAAAAGCAGCTGACCGCTGACGATATCGTCTGGTCTTACTCTGGTGTGCGTCCGCTGTGTGATGATGAATCCGATTCACCGCAGGCGATCACCCGTGACTACACGCTGGACGTACGCGACGATAATGGTCAGGCACCGCTGCTTTCCGTATTCGGCGGCAAGCTGACCACCTATCGTAAGCTGGCGGAACATGCGCTGGAAAAACTGGTGAAATACTACCCGAACGCCGGTCCGGCCTGGACCAAAAACTGCGTGTTGCCGGGTGGCAATATCTCCGGCACCCGTGAGGATTATGCAGCCAGTCTGCGTCGTCGTTATCCGTTCATCAGCGAAAATATGGCGCGTCATTTCTCGCGCACTTATGGCAGCAGTACGGAAACCCTGCTGGCTGGCGCGAAAAGTCTGGATGACCTGGGTGAGAACTTCGGACACGAGTTCTACGAAGCCGAACTGCGCTACCTGGTGCAGCATGAGTGGGTGCGTGAACTGGATGATGCTATCTGGCGTCGTACCAAACAGGGTATGTGGCTGACCAAAGAGCAGCAGGCTCGCGTTGCCGAGTGGCTGGCAGCGAAAGCAAAACCCGTTCTGTCACTGGCCTCCTGAACAGAGACTTAAAATACAGAAAGCAGGCTTCGGCCTGCTTCTTTTATGGCATATTCACCGGATAAACGTTCAGAATCCTCACGCTCCAGGATTAACGCTAGCTGAATATTAAGCATGGCTGAATATTTATATTGATAATTAATTACGACCAGCAATATTCACCACTGTAACTTTTACGTCATCTTTCTCAGTCTACACTTAACCCTTCGCTTATCTCTCTCCCCCTCTTTCTCTATCGTTACCTTAAATCTAACGTTCAGTTTTTTTGCTTAATTGAACGATGCATTAAGAAAGCTCAGACTTCCCTCAGCATAAACGAAGCAACAGCGATTCTAATCAGGAGGTTGAAATGAACAAAGGCCAAACGCCTGCACGGGAGTGGAACACACGCCGCAGTGAAAAAGCGCGCCGTATAGCTTCCTTTCCCCTTAATGGCAAAGTCATTCCTTCAGAAAGAGCTACCGAAGCACTGGAAACACTCATTGCACCAGGCGACCGCGTGGTGCTTGAAGGGAATAACCAGAAACAGGCTGACTTCTTATCCCGCACGCTGGCAGCGGTGAATCCGGCAAAGATTCACGACCTGCATATGATTATGCCCAGCGTCGGCCGCAGTGAGCATCTCGATATTTTTGAAAAAGGCATCGCCCGCAAACTCGACTTCTCTTTTTCCGGTCCGCAAAGTCTGCGCATGTCTCAGCTGTTACAGGATGGCCAGCTGGAAATCGGCGCTATCCATACCTATATCGAACTCTATTCCCGCCTCTATGTTGATCTCAGCCCGAATGTGGCGTTGATTGCCGGTTACAAAGCTGACCGCAAAGGCAACCTCTATACCGGCCCGAGTACCGAAGATACCCCGGCACTGGTGGAAGCCGCCGCGTTTCGTGACGGTATCGTGATAGCCCAGGTCAATGAACTGGTCGATGACGAAACCGACCTGCCTCGCGTCGATATCCCCGGCTCCTGGATTGACTACGTCGTCGTCGCAGACAAACCGTTCTTTATCGAACCGCTGTTTACCCGCGATCCGCGCCTGATTAAACAGGAACATATCCTGATGGCGATGATGGCGATTAAAGGCATCTATGCCGAACACCAGGTGCAGTCGCTGAACCACGGTATCGGTTTTAATACCGCCGCGATTGAACTGCTGCTGCCAACCTACGGCGAGCAGCTCGGCCTGAAAGGCAAAATCTGTAAGCACTGGACGCTGAACCCGCATCCGACGCTGATCCCGGCGATTGAGAGCGGCTGGGTCGAGAGTGTGCACTGCTTCGGCGGTGAGCTGGGGATGGAAGAGTATATCCGCGCCCGTCCCGACATCTTCTTTACCGGCAGCGACGGCTCAATGCGCTCTAACCGCGCCTTCTGTCAGCTGGCCGGCCAGTACGCGGTTGATATGTTTATCGGTGCCACCCTGCAGGTTGATGGTCTGGCCAACTCCTCTACCGTGACGCGTGGTCGTCTTTCAGGTTTCGGCGGCGCACCTAACATGGGTCACGATCCCCATGGCCGTCGTCATGCAACGCCCGCCTGGCTGAACATGATCACCGAGCCAGACCCGATGCAGCGCGGTAAAAAACTGGTGGTGCAGATGGTCGAAACCTTCCAGGCAGGCGCGAAACCGACCTTCGTTGAAACCCTGGATGCGGTTGAGGTCGCCAAAACCTCCGGTATGCCGCTGGCACCGGTCATGATTTACGGCGATGACGTGACCCATGTGCTGACTGAGGAAGGCATTGCCTATCTCTATCGCGCAGAAAGTCTTGAAGAGCGTCGCGCTATGGTCGCTGCCGTTGCGGGCATTACCGACATCGGCCTGGGTGTGGATGCGGCACGCGTCGCAGCCCTGCGTAAAAGCGGCAAAGTGGTCTACCCGGAAGATATGGGTATCCGCCGCTCTGACGCCACGCGTTCACTGCTGGCAGCGGGCAGCGTCGCTGACCTGGTTGAATGGTCAGATGGCCTGTACAACCCACCTGCTAAATTCCGGAGCTGGTAAATGAAACTCCTGTCACAGACTCAAGCCGAGGCGCAGTCCAGCCAGCTGGCGACGATGGCGCGCGATTGTCTGATCGATGAAGCACGCCTGAGCCCTAAGCCGGGTCTGGTCGACAGTCGGGGAAACGGCGCGCATCAGGATCTGACGCTGGCGCTAATGGAGTGTTCCGCTCACAGCCTGATGCCAGCTTTTCTGGCGCTGGCCCGTCACAGCTGGCTGCGTCCCGCTGATATCGCCCTGCGCGAAACGGTAGGCCGCCTGGGCCGTGACGGTGAGCAGCAGATGATGGCGGCAACCGGCGGCGTTAACACCCATCGAGGCGCAATCTGGGCGCTGGGCTTGCTGGTGAGTGCCGCGGCCATGCACGGTGGCGCTGCCAGTGCCGACCAGCTGACCCGCACCGCCGCCGCACTGGCCAGCCTGCCCGACCGGGCTGCGCCAAAGCTGTTCAGCAAAGGGTTAAAAGCAATGCACCGCTATCAGGTGCCCGGCGCACGCGAAGAGGCGCAACAGGCATTTCCTCACGTGATGAAGCTGGCGCTGCCGCAGCTGCTGACCAGCCGGGCGGTGGGTGCCAGTGAAAGTGAAGCCCGTCTTGATGCGCTGATGGCGATCATGACCTCGCTCAGCGATACCTGCGTGCTGTCACGTGCGGGTATGACCGGACTAGACGCCATGCAGCAGGGCGCACGCGCCGTACTGCTGGCGGGAGGCTGCCGCACAGCTGCAGGTCAGGTGGCGCTGTCGCAGCTTGACCGGCGCATGCTGGCGCTCAATGCTTCGCCTGGCGGGGCCGCCGATTTGCTGGCCGCGACGCTGTTTATTGATCGGGTCTGCTCGCCTGAACATTCTTATTTTTAGAGGCCATTATGGAACACATCACATTATCTTTACCTGCTAACCGCCTGCTCAATGGCAGAGCGCTGGTCGGGGTCGTTGGTTCCGGTGATATGGAAGTGCTGTACACCGCAACTGAAGGCCAGACACTGAACATCGATATCACCACCTCACTGGATAACAGCGACGCTCGCTGGAAGGCGCTGTTTGACCGCCTGAACTTAATTAACGGCCTGCCCGCCGGAAAGCTGATTATTCACGATTTCGGCGCGACACCCGGCGTAGCGCGTATTCGTATTGAACAGGTTTTTGAAGAGGTGAGCCATGCGTAACGATGCCAGTTTTATTGAATTACGGGCCCGTGAACGCGCCCATGCGCTGCTGGATGCAGGCAGCTACCGCGAACTGCTTGATCCCTTTGAAGGCATTATGTCGCCATGGCTGGCCCCGCAGGGCGTGGTGCCTCAGTCAGACGACGGCATGGTGGTCGCACGCGGCACCCTGAACGGTCAGCCTGCCGTGGTGGTTGCCATTGAAGGCACCTTCCAGGGCGGCAGCATGGGCGAAGTCTCCGGGGCGAAAATGGCGGCAGCGCTGGAGCTGGCGGCGGAAGACAATCGCAACGGCATTCCGACTCAGGCGGTGCTCTGCCTGGAAACCGGTGGCGTGCGCTTGCAGGAAGCGAATCTTGGCCTGGCGGCGATTGCGGATATTCACGCAGCGATTGTCGATCTGCGTCGCTACACCCCGGTTATCGGCATCGTCAGCGGCACCGTTGGCTGCTTCGGCGGGATGTCTATCGCTGCCGCACTCTGCAGCTACCTGATTGTCACGCGCGAAGCCCGTCTGGGACTGAACGGTCCACAGGTCATTGAGCAGGAAGCAGGCATTGAAGAGTATGACTCGCGCGATCGCCCGTTTATCTGGAGCATGACCGGCGGCGAAATCCGCTACGCCAGCGGCCTGGTCGATGCGCTGGTGAGTGACGGGATCAACGCGGTAAAAACCGCCATGAATGAGTTCATTGCCAAAGGCGTTCCGGCTCAGAACCGCAGCGATAACTATGCCGATTTCCTGTCACGTCTGTCGCAGTTTGATACCCGCCAGCAGGCGGATACCGCGCAGATTAAACAGCTTTTCGCCCGGGAGGAGAAATAATGACTCAGACAAGCAGCCGCGGTGCAACCTGGCTGGAAAAACTCGCACCCAATGCACAGCGTCTTAGCGGCCTGTGTGCCTCTGTTCAGGTGGCTGACGGCCAGCTCAATGGCGAAAACGTCCGCTTTATTGCCGTCGTGCCCGATCCACAAAACCACTATCCGCGCGCCGCGCAGGGTGAAGTCGGTCTGCTGGAGGGCTGGACGCTGGCGAAAGTGGTGAATGAAACGCGCGAAGCAGACAAGAACAGTGCCGTAAAACGTCCGATTGTGGCGGTGATTGATGTGCCAAGTCAGGCCTATGGCCGCCGCGAAGAGGCATTTGGTATTCATCAGGCGCTGGCGGGTGCAGCGGGGGCGTATGCCAACGCACGCCTTGACGGTCATCCGGTGATTGGCCTGATTGTCGGCAAAGCGATGTCCGGTGCGTTCCTGGCACACGGTTATCAGGCTAACCGACTGATTGCGCTCAACGATCAGGGTGTGCTGGTGCATGCCATGGGCAAAGCATCGGCGGCGCGTATTACGCTGCGTTCCGTGGAAGCGCTGGAAAAACTGGCTGCGACCATTCCACCGATGGCTTACGACGTAAATAACTTCGCCACGCTGGGCCTGCTCTCCGATCTGCTGAACGTGGGCAATCCTGATACGCCGTCTGACGCCGATGTGGCGATGGTTGAGATTGCGCTGCACAAGGCGATCAGCGACGCTCGCCAGGATCCGAGCCTGAAAAGCCGCCTCGGTGCCTCCAATCGTCACAGCTCCTCCCTGGTTCGCGAACGTATGCGCGCGGCCTGGTAATTAACTAAAAAAATAAACCTGCCGAAACCGGTCTGACGGGGCGCATCGCTAATTGCGCCCCGGAGCAGTGGCCGTGTTCAGAATTATAAACATCGCTGTTTTTTAAAGAGTTCTTCTTAAATACAGGTGATTTATGATTTATATAATTGTTCATGCCCTTGCTCCGATCTTTGTCATTATGCTGCTGGGTTTCTGGGCCGGTAAGGCCGGAATGGTCAACAACAAAGATGTCTCTCTGCTTAATATCTTCGTGATGGATTTTGCACTGCCCGCCGCGCTGTTCAGCGCCACGGTTCAGACACCGTGGCCAGGCATTGTGGCGCAGTGGCCGCTGATTGTGGTGATCACCGGTGCAATGTGGATTACCTATGGCACCGTCTATTTCCTTGCGACCAAAGTGTTCAAAAAGTCACCGCAGGATGCGGCCGTTCTGACGCTGACCGTGGCGCTGCCTAACTACGCCGCACTGGGACTGCCCATTCTTGCCAGCGTGCTGGGTGAAAATGCGGCCACCTCCCTCTCCGTGGCGGTGTCGATTGCCTGTGGTTCAGTGCTGCTCACCCCGCTGTGCCTGCTGATCCTGGAACGTGAAAAGGCGTTTGCCGCAGGTACCGAACACGGTTCAACGCTGAAAATGCTGCCGATCCTGATGTGGCGTTCAGTAAAAAAACCTATCGTGATGGGACCGTTGATTGGGGTGGTTCTGTCAGCGCTGGGCGTTAAAATGCCGGATCTGGTGCTGGCCGCGATCAAACCGCTGGGCCTGGCGGCCACCGCCGCTGCGCTGTTCCTGACGGGTGTCATCCTCTCTGCGCGTCAGCTGAAACTCAACGCCGTCGTCGGCGTCGGTACTGTGGCTAAGCTGCTGATCCAGCCCTTTATCGCCTGGGGTCTGGTACTGGCGCTGGGACTTAACGGTTCAGTCGCCATCACCGCTATCCTGATGATTGCGCTGTCGGCCGGTTTCTTCGGCGTGGTGTTCGGCAACCGTTTTGGCGTGCAGTCACCCGATGCTGAAGCCGTGCTGCTGTTAAGCTCAATTCTGTGTATTTTATCGTTACCGCTGTTCATCACGCTGACATCAGGAATGTAATATGAGTGCGCCGCGCCCCCACGATCTGCTCTGGCTGCGTCACAGTGACGCGTTAGCCGCGGTTAAAGAGTGCTGGGTCAGCCCGTTCTGGCATCCCGATCTGCCGGTGGTGGTACGGCGCGACCACCGTGAATCCGGTCTGATTCCGGTGGGTGTGCGCGGTGAACGACGTGAGCAGCGCGCCGCCGGCTGGATTAGTCCAGCCGATATTGTCCGGATGGTGACGCCAGAGAGGCTGGCAGAACGGACATGGCTGCTGGATTCACCCTTTACCGCTTATGCGCCGGTTCGCGCGGCGATTGCGCTCAGCGAGACTCTCTGGCCCTGGCACTGGGGCATTACCGGCAGCACCGGTTATGCGCTGGCGACGCAGCGACTTGTGCTGCACGCTGCCAGCGATCTTGATTTAGTGATCCGCGCGCCAGAGCCACTGCCACGCGATGCGCTGCAACAGTGGCTGACGCAGACTGACGCACTGGACTGCCGGGTAGATACCCAGGTGGAAACGCCGTCTGGCGCGTTTGCGCTGAACGAGTGGCTGCGTGAGGGTCGCGTGCTGTTAAAAACCGATACCGGACCGATACTGACCGCTTCACCCTGGAGCAGGGAGAATCCATGAAAATACTCTTTACCTTTCCCGGCCAGGGCACCCAGCGTGCCGGGATGCTGCAGCATCTGCCCGACGGCGACGCGGTGTTAAACAGCGTGCGAGCGGTACTGGGCGACGAGACCGACCGGCTCGACAGCACTGATGCGCTGCGCCACACCCGCGCCGTCCAGCTCAGTCTGCTGATTGCGGGAGTCGCCTGGGCGCGCGAGCTGATCCGCCGTGAGGTGAAACCGGACATCGTCAGTGGTCTGTCGATTGGTGCATTTCCCGCTGCGGTGATTTCCGGCGCGCTCGATTTCAGCGACGCCCTGCGGCTGGTGGCGTTGCGCGGCGATCTGATGGAACAGGCTTATCCGCAGGGATATGGCCTGACCGCGATCACCGGTTTAACGCTGAGTCGTCTTGAGAAACTGCTGGCTGGCAGCAATACCTACATCGCCAACCTGAATGCGGAAACGCAGATTGTCATTGCCGGTCGTGACGAGGATATGGCTGTCGTGGCGCAGAAAGCACTGGATGCCGGTGCCAGTAAAGCCGTTAAACTCGCGGTGAGCGTGCCGTCGCACTGCGCGCTGCTGGATAAACCCGCCGCTGAACTGGCGCGCGCATTTGAGTCCGTCAGCCTCTCGCGGCCCGATTGCGCTTACCTCAGCGGCTCCACCGGACGGGTGATTTGGGAGCCGGAAAAGATTGCTGACGATCTCGCCTTTAATATGGCGCGCACGGTGCAGTGGAATGATGCGATGGTTTCAGCTAATCAGCGCGATGCCCGACTGGCGATTGAGATGCCGCCTGGCAATGTGCTGACCGGCCTGACGCTGCAGGCGGGCTGGCAGGGCGAAGCGATTTGTCTGGAGCGTAACAGTATCGACGTTGCGCTGCATCTGGCTAAACGACTCAGTCAGTAAGGCTGCGGGCGTACATCCGCCCTTCTGCCGCCAGGGCCAGCAGGTCATTATCGCGTTCGCGACGGTGTGAGTAGACAATCGAGATCTGCTGACGCATCTGATAAGGCTCAGCCAGCGGCAGCAACTGAATGTTGTTTTCATACACCTTCTTCATCCGTCCCGGGATCAGCGCCAGGCCAATGCCCGCCTGCACCAGGCTTATCATTGAGAAGATGTCATTTACCTGCGTGACCATGCGCGGTTCAAATCCGGCTATCTGAAACGCCTCCTGCGAACCGGTATAGGTGGCAAATCCCTCAGCCAGTGAAACAAAATCACGGTCGGCAAAATCACGCAGATCCACCGGGCCGGTTCCCTCCCGCGTCTCCCCGGCTGGCGCGGCCAGAAAGATACGGTCTTCAAACAGCGGAATCACATCAAAATGCGCATCGCTGAGTTCGCCGTCATCGGTGGCGATCAGAATGGCATCCAGCGCGTCATCTTCCAGCATGTTCAGCAGCATCTGATTGGAGCCCATGGTCAGATCAAGCTCCAGCGTGGGCCGGCGCAGTTTCATGCCCATAATCAGTCGGGGGATGGTTTCAAGCGTCAGCGAGTAGAGCGTGCCAAGCCGCAGACGACCCACACCGATACCCGCCACCTTGCGCGCCTCTTCAATACCTTTACCCATCAGGGTGGTCACGTCACGACAGTAGTCCAGCAGCGTCCATGCGGCAGGCAACGGCACCAGGTTACGGCCTTTGTGGATAAACAGCGGACAGTCGATGCCCTCTTCCAGCGTGTGCAGCGCGCGGTGCACGCTGACGCTGCTCAGGGCCAGCGCTTCCGCCGTGCGGGCGATATTCCCTTTGCTCATAAACATCATAAAGACGCTGAGCTTGCGAAAGGTAATTTCCTGATTGATGTTGTCACTCATGGGCCGCGGTTGCCTGTCGGGTCGTTTTGCTTTCCCGCATAGTAGCGATTCTCAGCCAGGGTGTAATGATCTGGCTCGCTCTGCGGGCAGATACAGGCACAGAAATCATGAGACGCTGAACCCTGTGAAAAAGGGTGAGGGATGGCGGGAGGGTCTGAAGAGAAGATGGCAATGTGGCGGCCGGTTACCCGGCCGCACAGAACGTCAGAAAGGCGTACTGCCCGGACCCTACAGCCTTATTGGTGTAATGTTCCAGATCTCATCGGCGTACTCCTGAATGGTACGGTCCGACGAGAAGTAGCCCATGCCGGCGATATTTTTCGCTGCGCGGCGCTGCCACTCATCCGGTTTACGATAGAGCGCATCCACCTTATCCTGGGTATCCACATAGCTGCGATAATCCGCCAGTAACTGGTAGTGATCGCCGAAGTTAACCAGAGAATCGAACAGATTGCGGTAGCGACCCGGATCCTGCGGGCTGAATACGCCAGAGGCAATCTGAGTCAGCACCTGATGCAGCTCCTCGTCCTTTTCGTAATAGTCACGCGGGTTATAGCCGCCCTTACGCAGCGCTTCGACCTGCGGCGTGGTATTACCAAAGATAAAGATGTTCTCTTCCCCGACGTGATCCAGCATCTCAACGTTGGCGCCATCCAGCGTACCGATCGTCAGCGCACCGTTCAGCGCAAACTTCATGTTACTGGTGCCGGACGCTTCCGTCCCTGCGGTCGAGATCTGCTCAGAGAGATCGGCTGCCGGGATAATGATCTGCGCCAGGCTCACGCTGTAGTTCGGGACGAAGACCACCTTCAGTTTGTTCTTCACCTGCGGATCGTTGTTGATCACATTCGCGACATCGTTGATCAGATGAATGATGTGCTTGGCGACGTAATAAGCCGACGCTGCTTTACCGGCAAAGATATTCACGCGCGGCACCCAATCCGCCTGCGGATCGGCCTTGATACGGTTGTAACGGGTGATCACATGCAGCACGTTGAGCAGCTGACGTTTGTACTCGTGAATACGCTTGATCTGTACATCAAACAGCGCGTTCGGGTCGAGCACCACATCCAGATTCTTCGCTACCCAGTCGGCCAGCCGACGCTTGTTCTGATGCTTGGCAACCGCGACTTTTTCGATAAACGCCGGATAGTCGATCTGGGCTTTCAGCTCATCCAGCTGGCTGAGATCGGTACGCCAGTTGCGACCAATCTCCTCATCCAGCACCTCTGACAGCGCCGGGTTCGCCAGCGCCAGCCAGCGACGTGGAGTGACGCCGTTGGTTTTGTTGCAGAAGCGGCCCGGGAACAGACGGGAGAAGTCGGCAAACAGTGACTGCACCATTAAATTGGAGTGCAGCTCTGACACGCCATTCACTTTATGACTGACGACGACGGCCAGCCAGCCCATGCGTATCCGGCGTCCATCGTTTTCGTCGATGATCGAAATGCGCGACAGCAGATCCAGGTCATCAGGATAGTGATCCTGAATCGTCTTGAGGAAGAAGTCGTTAATCTCGAAAATGATGCTGAGGTGGCGCGGCAGGATCTTACCGATCATATCGACCGGCCAGGTCTCGAGCGCTTCGGTCATCAGCGTATGGTTGGTATAGGAGAAGACCTGACAGCAGACGTCGAAAGCGCTGTCCCAGCTGAATTTATGTTCGTCAATCAGCAGGCGCATCAGTTCGGGGATCGCCAGCACCGGATGGGTATCATTCAAGTGAATGGCGATCTTGTCCGCCAGGTTGTCCCAGGTCTGGTGCATCCGCCAGTGGCGATTCAGGATGTCCTGCACGGTCGCGGAGACCAGGAAATATTCCTGACGCAGACGCAGCTCACGGCCTGAATAGGTGGAGTCATCCGGGTAGAGCACGCGCGACACGTTTTCAGAGTGGTTTTTATCTTCCACCGCCGCAAAATAGTCACCCTGGTTGAACTTGCCGAGGTTGATTTCGTTGCTGGCCTGCGCACCCCACAGTCTTAGGGTATTGGTGGCATCCGTGTCGAAGCCCGGAATGATCTGGTCATAGGCCATCGCCAGGATCTCTTCGGTCTCCAGCCAGCGCACCTTCGTGCCTTCATGCTGAACGCGACCGCCAAATCGTACTTTGTAACGGGTATTGAAACGCTGGAATTCCCACGGATTACCATATTCGAGCCAGTAATCCGGCGACTCTTTCTGCTCACCTTCCACGATGTTCTGTTTGAACATGCCGTAATCATAGCGGATGCCATAACCGCGGCCCGGCATGCCCAGCGTCGCCAGCGAATCGAGAAAACAGGCCGCCAGGCGACCCAGACCACCGTTGCCCAGCCCCGGATCGTTCTCCTCTTCCATCAGCTCGGCCAGATCCAGACCCATCTCATCCAGTGCCTGGTTGAGATCGTCATAGATCCCCATCGCCAGCAGCGCATTCCCTAACGTGCGGCCCATCAGGAACTCCATCGACAGGTAATAGACCTGGCGGACATCCTGAGAGAGCTGAGCACGGCTGGAACGCAGCCAGCGCTCCACCATCCGGTCGCGCACTGCCAGCAGCGAGGCGTTGAGCCACTCGTGCTTGTTGGCGATCGAGGGATCTTTGCCGATAGTGAACATCAGTTTGTAGGCAATCGAATGCTTTAAGGCATCAACCGTCAACGTTGGTGAGGCGTAAGTGAAAGGTGCATTCATATCCAGTTTTCCCAATCCGTTACATCAAACGTTGGTAGAGATCACGGTAGGCTTGTGCGGCCACCTGCCAGCTAAAGTCCATGCCCATCGCCTGACGCTGAACGTAACGCCACAGTGAAGGACGGGACCACAACACAAACGCGCGCCGGATGGCCCGCAACAGCGACCAGGCGTTGGCATCTTCAAAGCTGAAGCCACTGGCGATACCGTCGGCCAGGTTCTCCAGAGAGCTGTCATTGACGGTATCTGCCAGCCCGCCGGTGCGGCGCACTAACGGCAACGTACCATACTTCAGGCCATAAAGTTGAGTCAGGCCGCAGGGCTCAAAGCGACTCGGCACCACGATCACATCCGCGCCACCGACAATGCGATGGGAGAACGCTTCGTGATAGCCAATCTGCACACCCACGCTGCCCGGATGCTCCGCCGCTGCCGCCAGGAATCCCTGTTGCAGCTCGGCATCACCCTGTCCCAGCAGCACCAGCTGTCCGCCCTGCGCCAGCAGGCCTGGCAGCGCTTCCAGCACCAGGTCCAGGCCTTTCTGTTTAGTCAGTCGGCTGATCACGCAGAATACCGGCGCTTTATCATCCACCTTCAGCCCCATCGCCACCTGCAGCTGCCGTTTGTTTTCCGCTTTCGCTTCCAGCGTGTCGCGGTTATAGCGCGCACTCAGCAGCAGGTCGTGCGCCGGGTCCCAGATAGAGGGATCGACGCCATTGAGGATCCCGCTAAGACGGCCTTCCCGCATCCGCTGCGCCAGCAGGCTTTCCATGCCATAAGCAAATTCGGCAGAGGTAATTTCATGAGCGTAAGTCGGGCTCACTGCCGTAATGTGATCAGCGTAAAAGAGTCCCGCTTTCAGGAAGGAGATCTGACCGAAGAACTCCAGCCCATGCATGTTAAAGAACGACCACGGCAGGCCAATCTCATCCATGTGATGCGCCATGAACAGCCCCTGGTACGCCAGGTTGTGCACGGTGAAGACAGATTTAGCCGGACGACCACGCGCTTCCAGATAGGCGCAGGTCAGGCCAGCATGCCAATCATGCGCATGCACGATCTCAGGACGCCACATAGAGTCCATGCCGCACGCCAGTTCACAGCCGACCCAGCCCAGCAGCGCAAAGCGCAGATAGTTGTCGACATATGCAAACTGCGACTCGTCATGGTAGGGACTGCCGGGACGATCGTAGAGGCCGGGCGCATCAATTAAGTAAATGCCCACACCATTAAATTCACCAAATAGCAGACGTATATGACCGGCAAATGTCTCTCGCTCCGTCACTACCTGGAGATCGGGTATGCCTTTGCGCAATGCGGGAAAAGCGGGCAACAGTACCCGTGTATCCGTGCCGCCCGCAATCTGCGCCTGAGGTAATGCCCCGACTACATCAGCCAGTCCGCCCGTTTTCAGCAGCGGGAAAAGTTCTGAACAGACATGTAAAACCTGCATCCTCGACCTCATTAAGTTATCCGGCACGCTCCGCGTGCCGATTGCGTAAGTTCCGCTTATCGCTTACAGCCCCGCTTTGGCC
>Ga0157358_1000730_pt1 | contig 14027 bp, 10 predicted proteins | sample AttcapACBM2_FD_111484 | JGI IMG/M metagenome (GOLD analysis project Ga0157358, IMG submission 111484) | Fungus gardens microbial communities from leaf cutter ant in Botucatu, State of São Paulo, Brazil - Atta capiguara ACBM2 | ecosystem: Host-associated > Fungi > Mycelium > Unclassified ...
ATCAGGTACAAGTTTTGATTATGTGATGAAAATAGCTTGCACACAGACCATCACTCTTTTGTATATATATCTTTGTATCTGAGGGTTAGACCTTAGACTTAACAACATCAATTATCCCTGTTGATACTACTCATCACCTATTATCATTATCTCCTTATACTGAACCTCTGAAACATCATTAAGTTCAAGCATCACAACCAGTGAGTAGCTTACTTATGATAACTAGATTGTAGTAGGAACTCTATTGAGTTCTCTTGTGTTCCTCAATACACAAGTACACTTTCACTCTAATCCTTTGAGCCCAAGTCATAACAATGATGTTATATATGTTACAATTTGTGATATAAACAGTCACAGTCATATAACCTGATAAAATATTATAGAACCTTTTGAAAGGACTTGGTTAGTACTTGAGTATCAGAGTTGTAGAAGATAGACTTAGTTTTATTTTATTTTTATTTTTTATTTTATTTTAAAACCTAGAGTTAGAGTTTAGTTACCATGGCCTGCTCTTGCACCCCATGTAATAAATTGTTGATTTAAAAAAAAAGTTAGGGTTTAGCATGATATTACATGACACTGTCACAAACCATCATACATCAGTCACAGTCACATGATACTAACATGATTGCACTGTTACATAATTATGTGTCATAATAAAAGATAGTAGAAGAACCTAGAAGGACTAATATTATACAGCATGACCTTAAGGCAGACACATAGTCATTTAGAGTAGGTTAATAGTAGAGTAGCATGGACCATTAGTCTAAGATATATAAGGTAGATGATTCTGTATATAGTTCTTTATTGAGTTCTCTCATGTAATCTCTATACAAGGTTCTTTTACTTAATTCACTTTAAGGTCTTGTGATCATAATATTTAGGGTAGGTTAGTATAGATATGTATAGATCAATATTTAGAGTATATATCTAACATTTGAGCTTAAGTTATAACAGAGTATATTGTTACGATCGATGCTTCTAGGAAACAGCATGGACATGGGTAAAGGGTATGATGACATGATCGGCTGCGCCACATGTAGTCTCAGTCAGCGCCTCATACAGTAGGTGTTGCTACCTTGCCTTATCCTTGCAGTTTCTTCATGTTTTAATCCTCATGTATACTTCATGGTTGGACAATGGACTCGTATAAGTAGCGTAGATACATTCCTGTATCCTTATGCTTTACCACTTGTTATATATCCCTTAACTCCTCTCAAGTCTTTGCCTTAGTTGCAACCTGAGCTCCAGCTTAAGGTCATTACATATATGCTTATATTTCAATAGTATCAGCATAAAAAGAAGATAAATATAACAGTTCTAAGAACTGTTCTTTCTTGTATAGTTCTTCTTGTGAAACCCATAAGATTAACTACTGAGTTATTATTTGGTGTGCCTATAAATTGTTTTAACTAAGTAATTGCTGCAACAAAAAGGGGGCCTAAAAAAGACTAGTCTCACTTGAATGGAAGTCCACAGATGTCATATAAAAGAGACAGATAATCTCAAATAAGGACTTATCTATAAAATGATGCCACTAACCATAGATAATAATCTGGGCTTCAACTTATGTATTGTGTTACAATCTCAAAATCTTAGAGTGGGTCATGAAAAGAAATCTTATATAAGAGTTATACAAGAGAACTTGATAGAGTTTCCAGTACAGGATTGTCTACTTTATATACACTAGACTACTGGTCCATGCTATGCTACTATTAGCCTACCCTAAAGAACCATATGTTTTCCTTAAGGTCAATATGTGTTAAACATACTATATAATGTTATCTTGTTCCAGAACCTTCTATGATGTTCCATCATGACATGTGATTGTGTGACAGTGACATGTGACAGTGACATATATGTGACACTGAGTCATGTTGTATGATAGTTTGTGATAGTCATATATGATATCACACTAACTTTTTACCCTAAGTTTGAAAATAAGAAAATAAATAAAATGAAAATGAAAATAAGTTATGTCCACTGTCTTCAATTCTAACATATTGTGCCATCTATAAATTGCATAGTCATAATTTTCAGAAGAGCTGGAACAGATTATAAAGGAAGAGTGAGAGAGAAAGAGAACTATGGAATTTTTAGTCAATTATTAGGCTAAGGAAAGTATAGAGTATCTACTAGTTTTGAATTTTAGAATACTATAGGGATAAATTTCTGGTATTGTGATGGCCAGAAGTCAAGGAATACTAAGTGATGAAATACAGACATCTGATCCATATCTGATCCATGATAGAAGAGTTTGCAAGTGTAGATAACATTGTAAGTGATATCCATGGTAGATAACAAATGTTCTTGGATCAATCTATTACCATTAGACATGTAGCTAACAGTCCTCCGTAAGCCACAGTGTAATCTGGTTTTGGTATCTTACCTGTCCCAACCTTACCTACCATGTGCAAAGTGACTTCTTGACTGTTAGAGAATATGTACTGGATAGAACAATAAACCCTGAGTTGTTGGTTTATAGAGGAAAGTAGAGATCTGGAGCACGCCAATTGGATAAAAACAATTCGATATGATTTTTAACCAGCCTCTACAACATATCTGGGTAAGTAGCGACGATTGCTGGTGCCACTGCATTACACATCGATGACAACACCTACCAGCTAATAAAATTTTGATTAGTATCCCCTCACTCACATGCAATACTACTATTCATTAGAACAGGAGACATAACTATAGAATTACTATAGAATTACATGATGTCATTATACTGGGTAGTCACTGGTACAACCAGCTTCAATAAACAGGGAAAATGGCCTTAGCTCTTTCAATCTGTGCCTTGTTTCTCGCTTTGTATTCCTTACAATGTTTTTTTAATTTTGTTGCCTCTACACTCTCGGCTGTCGCAAGAACTAAGAGGTTTCAAATCAACACCTGCGTATCATTGAATCAAGTACCAGCTTACCATGTTCAATATTGAACAAGTCGACCATCTTGAGTCTGATGATGAGATCCTGGAGCACGGAGTGTAACTCCATCATAGACCATGAATTTGCGAGCGCAAGCATTTCTAGAGCTAGATCTGTATCAGATTCCGTCCTTTCAAGTCTTGGCTCTTCCATAGTATATGAAAAATCTACTTATAAGCATCATTCATCGATTATAGGGCCATTGTGCGCACATGACCTACCGAGAATATTCTTCACGCAATTACGGGAGTATCCCGAGACAGAGACAATGATAGGATTAACGGAGGACGCATCTCCAGCCTCAGCGAACGTTCCAGAGAACATCTCATGGAAGTGACTGGTATATGCAGCCAAGTACGCCCTATGTGCGCTCAAAGGTTGATTGTTCGGAGGGTCACAAACAAAGTTGACATCTGTACAGATGTTCTCTCTCTTCAACTTTTCAAAACCGGTAACGATCTTGGAGAGCCACTCTTTATCATTTTGTGGCTTTTGACCCACCTGTACCTCTTCTCCATAATCAATTATGACTGCTCCAGCTGCACTGAGCAGTGAGCTGAACGGCTTAAGGAAATCTCGTGGACATTGAAGAAATCCTGTATCGTAATCATCGAGGAGGATGTGATCTGCCTTCCTCCAGATCCATTCTTCTTCAGCGTTTGTCGGGTCGTCAACGTTAAGGAAAAGACATATATCATCTGCCGCTTTTAGTTGCAAGAAAAATTGTGCATCCCGTGCATGCTCATCCAGCCATTTATATGTCCGCTCAAGATGGCAAACGAGAGTGCGATTTCGAAGATGACATGGCGCAACACTTGTAGCTAGTACACCAAGGTGGTCGACCTAGGTAATATTCAGTCAACGGACAGAAAAAGGCAGGACTTACTTACCACCTCCTCAGCAGTGGGGACACTTAATCCTGGATGAACCATTATCAATCGCTGAAGAGGCTCTGTGCCGTAAAGTGCACGCTGGGTCCAGGCAATCGGCATGAATTCTGCACGAACGAGTTTGTTTGGTGAAACAACGTCGGGCAAGGCCTTGACACGATCATCGATGTGCTGCGTAGCGTCGATACCTGGAAGCGGTTGAGGAGACATATTTCGTGGTATGAAACGCAGATGGTCCAGTGTTTTCCATTGAAGCTCACTGTCATTGCTCGCATGCAAAGGAAGATCTTCTGAAAAAGTGATATAGATGATTCCAGCTCGATCTCTAAGGTCATCCTCAGTCACATTCTGGAAAGCTTCCACGCAATTTCTAAACATCCCGATGCTCAGTTTGCGCTTCTGTATTAGGCCAAACGACCCAAGGTGATCCTCGAACTTTCGGAAGGTGGGAAGGATGAAATGCTCGGAATCAGAGCCGAAGGCGGCTACGAAGAAATCCTCGCGAGAGGAATAGAGTTGCGATGACTCTGTGATTGCCCGCTGGGAATTTGGTACAGGAATTCCGTCACTCGATTCCGAATGCGCCAAGAGCGCAGAGACAAGCTGAACAAATGTTTCGTCCAAATCTGGCTTTAGTCGCGCTGGAATTAGGTCCAATTCTGCTCTGATGGAGGAAATTTCTCGAGCACCCATCTTAACAAGTAGGTGATGGTGCTCAACGATAGACAAGGAGGTAAAGCGTGATACGGAGTCCAACGGAACATGCAATGGGAGCATTCTTGCCTCAACGGCAGATACAAATGAGCCATTGGCAGATCTCCAGAGCGGCAAATCGCGGCATTCCCTATGGGTCGTAAACCACTTTTTCTTCTTCTTTGTAAGGTTTGAGCGAATCCAACTGGTAAACGTGCAATGCGCCTCCATGTCCAAGCGATTGAAAATGACCTTCAAACTTCTTGGATGTGTGAATAGTTTAGAGATCACGATATCAAACGTCAGAGGAGTTGGGACGAGGACTGATCGTATCTCTTTGGGCAGTGCAGATGCATTGATTAGTGTAAAACCCATCTGCGTTAGACACGTCGATACGAGGGTTTCAACAGTATCTGCGACAATGACATCGGAGGCCTTGCAATAATTGAGTGAATGATAAAGCCCGGCGGTCTGGGTAGGAATGAGAGGATAGCCTGCGATGCCTGTGAAAGGTGATAGACTGAGAAAGGGAAAGACCTTCCAAAACTTTTTTATCCGTTCCTGAGTGGCAAAGTCTGGATTCGAGAGTGTTGGGGTCAATGGAACACAATCACCCAGTAGTCTGCAAACTGATTTATCATTGATGGTACGAACATTGAGCCCTGTGACATCCAGGAGTTTTGTGGTGTCTAGATCTCCATGAATGAGGCTATTTGAAGGGAAGAATTCCTCCTCAGCTACCGCAGACGGCACGACATAGAAACAAGACCCAGATGCGGAACCGAACTGGACGAGCTTTCCATTGCGGAGAGGTAGGAGCAAGAGACCATTCAGCGAGTCAAAGGGGTTCGTGTCTTTGAGAAGAAAATTGATGACATCTTGCACCTGGCAGATTGTGAGCATTTCCAGGGAGGACTGTGACAAGTGATTCTTAATTTGATTGTGAAGATACCTCGAATCAACGGCATTCTGACCATCTGCTCGAAGTCGCCTGGCCACAGGTGAGGGAAGTTTGATAATATCGGAAGGTCTGATGTTGTTCAGGATCTCGGACACGCTGGTTGGAAGGAAATACATAAGATAGGCATCCCGGGGAGAAAGCGCTCGAGCATGGAACTTGCTCCTGAATACTGGCAACTCAGTACTAGCCACCATCTTGAAGACAGCATCCATAACCATCGTAGAAATTACATTACATTCGTCTGTTTGCGTCAGAAATTTGCTTCCAGGCCAAAATATGGCATTGTCTGCCACACAAGATTGGTCTGCTAGAATATGTAGATAAAGCGTCGGAATGATGGTCTCCAGAAGCCATTGATTGTAGGATGCCTCGTTATTTCCGTAGTGATCAAGCCGTATAGATCGACGGTCAGATGCGAGAATAAAAGGAGCGGATATATGGACTGGCAGGTCAAGGTCGATTGGAAGAGGGAGTGTTGAAAACAGACAGTGGCTGCCAGGAATAGAACACGTGGCCATTCGAACAATAATTGGATGACGTAATCGATATTGCTCTTGCAATGTAGATAAGAGTGCTGGGTGATCGATCTCGTTGACCGTCAGCGAAAAAACTCGCCATTCTTGAGCTCCTCTGTTCAGAGACTCGCTAATTGATGTTGTCTGAAGGGAAATATGGGGTAGGGTTTGGGAAAGATCTACACGTGATGCGGTAACAGACCAGGAAAGAGAAGTCGTTCGAAATCTTCGCTCAGAGCATTGAATAGAAGCGATCGAAGTAAATAAGAGGCATTTTGAAGCAACATCCTTGAAACTTGAAATCACACTTGTCAGAATTGTTGGTCTCCGAAAGATGGGCTCTACGTTGGGAAGAAACTGGTTCTCGGCTCGAACCGGAAGACGGAATATTGTCTGTGCGCGTGGCGTCAGGGTGTATGAATCCGAAAAATAAGGTATATTATACCCCATAATAGGTGTATGGTTGATCGACGTCATCCGGTGGGTTAAAACCGAAGACCTTTATCACTGGAATCAGGTGGTCGCCATAGAGCCTGGACCAGAGTATTAGATGACAAAACGAGACAGAGGTCACTCCATACCTCCTCACGATGGAAAGTGGCAATCGTAATGCGGCTCTATTGAGTGATAAGTGAGCCCTGCAAGGGTTGAGAAAAAGTACTGAATCTCGGGATATGATCATTGCGAACTGGTAGGAATGGGAAGTCAGCAGATTGTGCTTTTACTACGAGTAGACAAACTTCTGTAATGTGGAACATGGTGAGAGCTCCCAGTCCAAAGTGTCCGATGGTGTCCCTTTTGCCAGCTTTTCCACCAATACCGGTGCGGAGGATGCCACTGAAGTCCTCGTCGGTGAAAATGCTGTTGTTATAAATTACCAGGGCCGGTACATGTTGAAAACTCTGACAATTTTTCGAGAGCAATTGGGACGTGTCAGGGGTGTCCTGCTCATCATGGAGGATCTTGAACTCCGTTGCACCAGCATCTGATGCGTTGGCAAGAAATTCTAGCAGTAACTGAGAATCAGTATATTCTCTCAGGCGATTGCGAATAGTTGTTACAAGATCCTCGCCCATGTCAAGATCATCCTCGGGTCTGTTCTCAATGCCAACAAAGCCCAAGCGTCTGAGGGCGAGATCGTTTGCGAGACCATCCGAGATATTCGGATGAGCGAGGAAATTGTTATCAAGATTGACTAAACAAGCGCGAGAACCAATGTCATTAAAACAAATGCTCCCAAAAGATCGTAGGACACCGTTGGTATCGGGAATGATGAGTCTCGTACGTTCTGATGACGTTAGTCGAGGAAGCCAGCCAAGCAGGCGAATGCATCCGAGAGTGACTGCTCGACCAACAGGCTCATTCAGGCACGAATCATAAATTAATTGCAGGTGTCTCAGGATCGTCTCCTTCGATGGCCTGAATGTCAATCAGTTTTTTTCGAATTATGGACTCGAAGAAAGACACTCTATACCTGTCAACGCAGCCCATGTCGTAAAAGAATTTGCGTATATTGGAATCGAAAGCAACGGAGTAAAATCCTACTGCAGGGATATCTTCCCCTCCAAGAAGTGCAAAGTTGATGGATATGAGTGTCTTTTGACGAGTAGGGATCCATTTCAGACCCTGGAGATGCGCGCGGAGTGAGGACAAGTCACTCATTTGCAGTGTTCTGTGACCGAGGTGCTCAACTATCTTTTGAACTTTTGGGTACTGTGGCTCCTGAGAATCCAAAACCTTCAACAGTTGTTGCACTAGTACATCAAAAGGCACATCAACGTCCCATTGAAATGCCTTACGAAGATCATCCCCTACGTGTACATAGGACTGGACCATTGGCATGACTTCATCAAACAAGTAGGCTTGACTGTAGTGAGATGATGTATCGCGACATGTAAGTGGACATTCGAGTCCCGTCGAAGCTGGGATCCACTTCAAACTTCGATTTACAATAGAGTAGGTGGAATCGAAAAGGTGGCGGCAGTCAAAATGTGTTTTGGTGATGTAATTGATGAGCGTCTTCGCGAGCTCCTCAGGGTCAGATGCGTGGCGACCAGAGATAAATTTGATGCGATCTCGTAAGATATCAAGAGAAAATTCAGTGATAAAGAGGTCAAGACGACGGATATAATTTACGATGGTCTGGTGAGATAGCTGGGATGTGTCTGGGATAGAGGGCGAGGCACCGGGATACAGTTGTGCAAGTGACGCATCTGGATCAATGAGGTCCTTGGGCGCTCGTTTGTTACCATCAGATGCGAGGACGAAGCTGATGCCCCCCAAGCGATCTATTGTCCCTCGTGGCACAGACGAGGAATGGGTGACTAAATACTGAATAAAGGCGAGTTGAATCTTGGAAGATTGCGTTTGGAAATGTTTCAACATGAGTTCATGCATTTCATTTGCGGACATAGTGTAGGAGTAGTGGGGATCCAGATACTGCAAAATGTCTTGCTTTATAGACTCGAGATTGATCCAGACTATAGAAGGGACCCGAGGTAGTACAGGGGTGAAGGTAAGATCTACGCCACGTACGGTGCTGAAGCTAGGAATAGATGAGATGACGACAGAGGATAGATTATCAGATAAGAGAGGGTACATTGGAATGGAACGAAGACGAGAGCGAAGTGAGGGGTTAGTAGAAATGGGACCATCAGTGCACGAGGAGGAGGGGAGGTGTCGGATGAAATAAGAAGAGAGCCGTATTGCTTGATCCTCGGTAAAGATTGCACTGATCATTTTTGGAAGTGCATGGAGTAAAGCATGGATATTTGAACTTGAGAAAAGATTCCTGAGAGCTCCCTGCGCTTGCATGTTCATGCGAGTATCAAGGATAGCTACACCTAGCATCTCCAAAAGCTCCGAGATGGTAGGCTCTGCTTCGGTCCCGAAGACCGTGCACGTTGGGCGCTGCAACCCCTTAGTGGTTGGGACTAGGAAAAACTGATCGAAACATTCCAAGTCCCAAGACGATTCCTGTGCGTGATTCCAAAACTGGTTCAGCCAGTCAATATGGCTACTTTTTGGGACGCCTTGATATTCGACAGCATAGGGAGATGCTTTCAGATACGCCACAGTCCGAGTTGACTCGAGTACAACAATATTGAGAACATTGAGACCTTGGGTGAGAACAATGCAACGCACGTCTGATGTTAGACGTTGGAGAGATATGGCTTCAGAGTCGTAAACTCCGAAGAGGCTTTCTTCAGTTTCATCAAGCAGAATACGCGGAGGTGAAGACTGGACAGGCTTTTTTACATCAAGGGTCACACGATTGCCGCTGACAGACGGGACGAGAGGAAGGCCGACAATGAGAGTACAATCATAGGTCGAGAGAAGGTATTCAAGAATGGCTTCAATATCTTCGTCATCAAGATAACTGAGCCGATGAACTAAGCTCTGAATAAAAAAGATAATTAGAGAACTGAAAAAGGATCAAGAACATACGTACCAATAAATTTGAATGTGCACTCCTTGGAGACAGAAATTTGGTCTCCCCGGGGAGAGTGTTGAGAATGATCTTTGTAATATAATGAGGCGGTTTCGTAATCTCAAGGCCAGTCCGAACAAGCGCAGTCAAGACATTGTCGGGCGTCGATGATTCCGCCATCAATAATGCACCGGATACCCCATAAGTAGGAGAACTTCGTCCATAGTGTGGCCAAATTAGAAGGTTAATGGTGCATCTTGCAACATCACGAACTATTTCTTTCCAATAAAAGTTGTCCCCGGACTGGACGTCCGCCTGAGGTGTTGGCCAGGCATCAAAGATTCCTGCGACTTGGTCGCATTGAGCCAATACCTCTAGGAGAGCGGCCCATGTCTGAGGAATGTACGTATCGAAGAGTAATCGATTCCATTCGATGAGTGCACTGGTAAGCATCATTTAATGACAAAGCCTCAGGTAAACGGTACGCAACGCACTGATCATCTGAACTCTTGACCATACCAATCTCGCCACTGTTGCGGAGATTTTGCCTTGATTGAGTAAGGGAGAATAGAGCATTGATGTGAACAGGGAACTCTGTCATAAGGGGAAGAGGAAGGAAAGTGAAAAGCCGACCAATTTTAGTCATGCCAGGCGAGTTCAATGGTATAGCAAAGTCAACAGTGGGACTAAGCTTATGCCGCGACAGAGTAGTCGTCGGATTTCCCCCGAGGCGTTCGGAAAGTACCTCTATCGCCTCTGTTTCGGAGAAAGGAGCATGGATAATCCTCCATTCTCTTTCCTCCAAAGAATCAGGCAAACTAGTGCGAACGATAGCTTTCCAAATCTCGAATTGGCCGTAAAACTCCGCAGGGCTCCTGTCGATTGTGACGGAAGCAACATCCATCCTTTCTCCCTCGATATCAATTTCATAGATCTCAATTGAAGTGACATTACGCAGGAAGAGTAGAGCAATGTTCAGCTCTTCGAGTGCAAAGTTCTTCAAGAGTAGCGCAATCTCATCCGGAGAAACTGATTGATTACCGATCTCACTAGGGTACTTGCGTAGAGGTAGACGGAAAATAGAGCCGTTGAACCGGCATCCAACTTCTGGAGGGGGGATCACAGCGTTGAACGAAGAGAGGTGATCCTTAAATTGCTCTCCATCCTGTACGAAGTCAAACTTGACACCACCGGTCTTAATTCCAAGGAACTCTGCAAACTCATGTTGAGGGTCAAGTATCGCGAGATGGGAACCAGAAAGGATGTGAGGAGTGTCGGTCACCTGAAACAACGTAAGCTATAAAACATAAGAGTGGAAGAAACTTACATGATAGCATGATCGGAACCCGAGGCCATATTTACCGATCTTTCTATAAGGATATGAGAAAAGACGTGAGAAAAGACGTGAGAAAAGAGTAAATATATTTTACGAGGTGTCCGCGGTCTTGGAGGACCGGTGAATGCTCTGCAGCGCTTGCCAATCATCTTCATTTATCAGCTCATTGTTATATGCAAGGAGAGCCGGTCCTTGCGTTTTGGCCAGATGTGAGTGATAGATGAAGGCGGATCCATGTGTGCGACGGTCAAGCACAAAAATCTGCAGGCCCTAGGTTCAGCATGATCGGGAGCAGCCAACGCATGAGAACAAACTTGTTTTGTGGCCCCTGCATCGTCTGAGTTCTGTAAAAGTTCGCGTAGTAAGCCGATAGAAAATGGATAACTTCCTAGAATTGCACTAATCGCAGCTGTTGGAGCGACATTTTCCCCGAAAGCCTGGGACATGCTGGTTGTGTTGAAACAAGAAATTTTACTTGTGATTCTCACGCCCGTTCTGAGAATAATTATATCTGCAGAACTGAGTCAGGCTCATTTGTCTAACTTTCAGCAGGGACTCTGTGTTGGGACTCTGTGTTGGCTGAGGCGCGATGTCGCGAAGACAAATTTCCTTTTTTATGCCATTTCATTTTATTTCCACTTTCCACTTTCATGATACCGATCGATCACAGCCAGTCAACAGCAAAATGCTTCTTTCTCTTTAACAACCATCTTGTATGGTAGCGCCCAACAGAGAACTAGCGAATACATTGTTCCCTTTCATTATAAATCCTCAAAGCAGTTTACAAGAAACACCTAACACAAGTAACCAACAAATGGATATAGAAGTCGACATTCCCAGAGGTCGGTCGATGTTGGCTAACTCTAACAGTTCTAGAGAGTTGTTGATACACTCCAATGCTTCATCCATGGCATATGCTGATAGGGTTCAAGCATTAGCCAACTGCCCAACATGGGCTGAACAAGTAGAAAACTCAGAACTTCAAAGCTCTGGCCCTGCTCTTTCCTATGCAACAGTAAGGGAAGAAATGAATGATATTAACATGGCACCAGTAGTTGAGACAATTGATCCTCATGTTATCAACACATGTACTCTTCAAGGACAGGCAACACTGGCTATTATCAACAACATGAGCACACCACAAGGCATTGAACCTTCTGTCATCTCATATTCAGTAAATTGTTATGATCTTAATCCTTAGAGTTGGATATAAGAACAACTCTTGTATTAGAGAAACACAAGAGAACTCGATAGAGAACTCTTTTACAAACTAGTCTACCTTATATAGTCCTACAGATGGTCTGTGCTAAGTACTGTGCACCCTACCCTAATCAACCATGTGTAGTCCATGCTGTATGATGTCATCTGTTCTTGAATCTTCCACTAAATTCTCCCAAGTCTCATGATCTGTCTTGTAACTTCACTATCCAGTGACTGTTGTGACAGCATGACTGATCAACCCTAACCCTAGCTGTTCTAAAAATAGAAAATGGAAAAATAAAAATGAAAAGAAAAATAAAATAAACCAAGTCTAACTTCCTCGATCTTGACATAAATCAACCTGTGGACCCACAATTGTGGGATAGCAGTTTTTGTCTTATTTCTCTTTTTGAAATAAACAAATACTTAGAAGGTAATGCAAAAAACATTACATACTCTCTCTACAGACTGGTGTCATTCATTAGACAAAGAAAACTAAAAGACAAGACTGCTAAGAACATTTCTTAGATTTCCAAATTTGGCTTTGTGGTATGGGAATTTCTGTCTACAATTTATGAAGTAGACTAGGACAAACTAATAGCTGATAAAAATAACAGATCTTTCAAATAATACATTTTGGTGTAGTTTAACAAGTCACCCCAAGTAATGTTTCTTTTAAGAAACAAACTAAGAGAAAGCAAGTAAATATTTTGAGGATTTCTCATTCTATTCTACTCAGACCCAGTAAGAACATCTTGGAGAAATCCAAATTCTTTAAGAGCAACCAAGCTTTCAAATTGAACTCTTTATCAAATATCAAATTATATGTGAAAGTATCTATGAACAATATAAATAACATCATCAAAATAAAGTATGTCTTTCCGAAACACTCTCTAAACAAAGTTTTAGAAATTCATGATGTCATGTCCAATTTAAACTAGAGAAGTAAACTCAAGGTGAACATAACTATTAAAAGACTATCCAGAAAACAGATTATAATTCCTATGAGCTTGAACAATGTGAATAGAGTTATGATATAATCCAATATGCATGTGTTGAGTATCAATCACTTGCTGAAAGATATCAAATCAGAAATTTGTGTTGATTTTATTTGTTCTGACAATAGAAGAATGTGAATTTGAACAAAGTCATAAGTCTTAGGCTCTCCCAATCTAAATCATATCTAAAAATCTTAAGTATACTCTACTTTATTAAAAATACTAATCTTTTTATTCCTATAAATATTATAGAAACAGTAATTAAATGTACTCACATATTTAAAAACACTATTCTTGCATTATGTTCTCGAATTATCAAAGCTTCTTCTAAATCTAACATAGCTATAATTTAGGTTAATATTTAGGACTCTCAAAGTAGTTTCAAAGCAAAAAACCTCATCAACAGATGCTTTAATGATAGATGTTACATTGCAACTATTCAAAGAACAAATATGAACCTAAGCATTCTCTAATACAAGAATTGCTGAAAATAGAGATACATAACTTTCATATACTGTACTCATAAATCTAAATACATCAAATGTAACAGACTCTATAAAGTCAAACACCATAGAGAGATAGCATGGTATTGTAAGTCAAATTTCAAAACTAACCCTTTTAGACTTGAGACTAAAAAAGGTAAACTATGCCCTTACACTTTCAAATATATTAATTGCAAAGGGAAACACTAAGCAGATAGTAATGTATGTTCTTTCTAGAGATACTGTTTCAACAAAAACTAACATTCTAACAAGTATCAAGAACTCTGTAAAGAAAGAGACAAATCAATTTGCTTAATTGTGAGCAAGATAAGTTAATGATTGTAAAAAATTTAATATTTTCTCAGAATATTCATCTCCTTACTAATATTATCTTAGAAAATAACAAAACTTTGATATTATATTTGCTCAAGAACTTCCATAGTCTATTATCCAAACTATTCCAAGCTTGGTATTTGAAGAAGGTGAAGAAATTATAAGTGTTCACAACCACTCTTTATGGATCATGTTTGCAAGACAATTAGTCAACAGTAATGAATATCCAAGAATTCTCATTTATATCAATTCAAGAATC
>Ga0157358_1000731_pt1 | contig 14021 bp, 6 predicted proteins | sample AttcapACBM2_FD_111484 | JGI IMG/M metagenome (GOLD analysis project Ga0157358, IMG submission 111484) | Fungus gardens microbial communities from leaf cutter ant in Botucatu, State of São Paulo, Brazil - Atta capiguara ACBM2 | ecosystem: Host-associated > Fungi > Mycelium > Unclassified ...
GGGATTACAAGAGAACTTGACAAGGAGCCCTCGCTGTATTGATCCTCTATATATACTACAGGCTCCTGGTCCATGCTACAACAATGTGTCTACCTCATGTCCTATTACTTATCCACCATGTATTTACCTTAAGGCCACCATGCCATATACATGTGCTCTGATGTCATACTCTTAATCTCTGCTGTACATGTGCATACCATATGTACACCATGAGGAACTCTTGTCCCTTGACATCATTCCTAACATTAACTCTGATCTAGACTTCTCTCAATCCTTCTAGACCCTAAGTCCTTCCAGACTGCTCTAGACTCTGTCACATAACTTCTAGATCATATACATATCTCCTATCTCTCTTCCATTGTAGACTAATAATTATAATACTTAACCCTAACCCTAGTCCAAGTCTGTCCACACTCTCATCTTATAATAATAGGGGTTCTTGGATTAAAATGATATCGTAGTGATTCTGTGTCTTGAGGAGAGAGTGAACAATGAGTGTATTTTTACAAACATTTTGTGATAGAATTCTGAGGGATTTCAAAATCATTGTTGAATCGCAACGTTCACTTTTGAATGGATGGGCTTAGATCTGTTTTCACAGATCTCCAAATACTTCTTCATCTGCCACTCTCTGTTGAATCTGTGATGCCAGAATGGACATATGTTGGAGTCAGCTTGATGATTCCCATGACAGTTCAAACATTTAAATGAATGGGGACAGGGTTCACCTTTTTTTATTTCTAACCTTGGAGGGTTGATCTTATCGTTCAGCTTGCAACACCATTCAAATTCTCTGTGGTTCTCTAACTTGTGGGAACTGTTACACTTGATGCATTTTGAACCCTGAATTCTGCATGAAAAAGTTATGTGTTCCCATTTCCAGCAGTTTTTGCACCAAGGGACCCCAGGGTTCATGTTCGCTCCCCTGATAGTTGCTATGTATTTACCAACATTGAAGCATCAATTGATGAGCATCTTGGCATTGCTCCTGCTTTGAACATCCCATATGTTGATCTACATGATGAACATGTTGGATTTGGGTGACACCTTGATGACTCTAGGTTTGGATGCTAACAAAATGTTGTCGAAGATTTGGTTTTGTTTAAGAACCGTTTCGATGTCATTTGAAGTGAGGTGTTCTTGAGAGTTGTTGTGAGGGTAGTATAAGATACCTATTATTTTGAGGTATGATTTGAATTTTGGTAGCCATGGTTTGTCTACCTGGAGTGTGTTAACATCGTTGGAGTTTTTGATGTATTGGTCAATTAACATCAAGTCAGATGGTTGGGAGACTTTGTTGGTGACAACGGTGATACCCAATGGTTCAGCTCGGATATAATTGACAAGAATTTTAGACTTGGTGTTGCAGAATTGCCTGTTGATATTTGATATATGAAGTGATGAGTTTTTGATGAATGAATTGATGTTCTCCTTGCTCATGCGAAGTTTAGGGCCCCCCTTGTGGGGAACCCTATTGAAACCACAAAAAGTGTTTAGTAGAGAGCTATCCCCCACCTACTAATCTCTTTGTACTGTCATGTCCAATGGCCTCCTTGCTAGGAGACCTCCCTATTTAGTCTGCAGTCTAGTCTGTTCAACGGCCAATGGTAGACTGAGCTTTTAACCAACAACCTCCCCATTATGGGTACATCTAGGACTAGATCTGACTTAACGGCCTAAGCCTGCCAAGTAAGTCAGCATGGAGTTGCACCCATGCAGTACTCCAGGTGTGTTTTCCCACATCCTGGTGATTCCAACACTCCAGCTTCAACTTGAGCCTGAACTGGTCATTATTATACCAGTAGACCAACAGTGGATATAGATCTCTCAAGCTAGAGGAGGGGGATTACCCCATTCTGCTACAGCCCAGTCCTGGTAGAGATGCTACTCTCTGCTGTACCTTCCCATCCCCTAGCAGGTGGTTTACTTATACCTATAGGCATGGATCCCCAACTTGTCCAGAGTCACTGCCTTGCCATCTGTCAACCTAGTAAATGCCCCAGAACAGATCTAGACTAGGAGTTGTTTCCACAGTGTGACTAACTACCTCTAAGTCATACAACCTAGAGATGTAGGGTATCCTGTTCCTATCCTAACTCTACCAGCCAGATTTATACCAAATGGTGGGCTGAGCCCTTAACCAATTAGCCCCCCAGAATCTGATCCAACTAGGTGGGTTTATGCCAAACAGTAGGCTGAGCCTTTAACCAATCAGCTCCCCAGGATCAGATTGTTATTACCCTCATTCCCCATCTTATATTGACCTATTCTTTCAGTCCCAGTTACAGGTATTACCAGACATAGTGCTCACAATGAGAACTAGTCTGACTACTTGGCCTTGCAAGATCTACAGATCCTGCCCTTTAGGGAGTCTATTACTAGACCTTGTATCCTAGCAGCAGTAATGCTTACTAGTCCTATGGTATATACCAATTATAAGAATTAAAAACCCCAGTGGTTACCATATAATATTACTACTATATAGTTGCAAAGTTAAGATATTTGTGCTTGAAGAGAATTGAACCCTCAACCTTTTGAACACTCACTCAAGTATTCTCATCAAGTCTTTAGTAATTAAAACCACTAGACTACTAAAGCCTCACTAATATATTGTTGTTATACTATATAATATCATCTATTCTAAAATATTTAATAATCTTCTTTGTATTACATAATTGTGATCTGAGACTGTGACATGTGTGACCATCACACCTGACATCACATCATACTTTTTTGTCTAAATCTAAAATAATAAAAATAAAAATAAAAACTAAAATAAAAATGAAAAAATAAAATAAAAGAGAAAGAAAATAAAATCAAGTTAAGTCTAACATTCACAACTTTGATACAAGATACTCAATTCTATAAAATATCAGTTTTGATAAAATTAGCACATAGATAGTAAATAATGTTAAAAGAAACAAATATATAGCAGCATAATGTTGGATGATCTTAGGGTTGATCAAAGAAGAGAACCTTATATTAGAGTTAACACAAGAGAACTCAATAGAAAACTCTATATAGGATTGTCTACCTTATATATACTACAAGCCCATGGTCTGTGCTCTACTACTTTAGCCTATCCTAAATGACCATATGTTTGTCTTAAGGTCAACATATGTTAAACATGCTATATATCATCATCCTTTCAGAACCTTCTATATTCTTCCATTGCTACCACATGACTTGTGACCATATCATGTGATGTGTAACAGTGTGTTAATGATGTAACACTCAACACCAACCCTAAGTTCAGAAGATAAAAATAAAAGGAGAGAAAAGTAAAGTAAAGTAAAGTAAAAGATATTAGAAAAAACTCAAGTCTAAGCTTTGCAACTCTAACAAGTGTAGTGTAAACAAATGATGACTACTTACCAATATAGTAAGATTGTTAGTAGAGAACTTGAGTGTGAGCAATATATTACTAATAATGCTATATAAATAGATGACATTTGAACAACTGTATCATTACTTAGTCATGCTGTGATCAGCACAGCATAAGTATAAATAAGTGGAATGTTTATTCAACAAATGAGAGATCCTAGCAACCTTAGAAACCACTGTAATAACTCAGGAACCACCCAGTGAACTGTGGACAATTGTAAATGACTAGAAGTCAAAAATGCATCTGCAGGGACTTGTACATATAATTAGGTTAGTACTGACTAAGTAAAACACTGTCCTGAAGTTAAGGCTACACCAAATATGATAGGACTGAGAAGATTACTTCTAACAAGTTGTCCACACTATGCTTTGCTCACTTTTTTTACTTATGTAGTATATTTGATTGATCAATTCTAGAAATTCATGTTCACTATGGTTGTTGTATCAGACGCGTGAATCAGACGCGTGATCGCCCTAAGTTCCCCCTTGTGTGACACGCCCCTATAGCTATACCATCGTAACATGGTTCTCCTTTCTTATAAATGTGATTTTGCCCTTCGTACGACGCTTATTTTTGGCCCGCCAAATCCAGATACTTAGTATACAGACCTTACTTGTTTACTCAGCCGCAGCCTCAGTTGCCAGATTTCGTTGGGTCGGCTTTGAGAGAATCATTGTCGTTATTAGCTCCGCATGTTTCCGAGGCAGAGGAACTAATGATTGATCACTGGGTCTCCTTCGTAACGGATTTGAATCCAAATAGCGGAAAGAGACTAGAGCGTGTGTGTTTTCAAAACTAAAATAAATCTTTGCTAAGTAGGTTTGATCATTGACTTTGAAGGTCCATTCTGGGAGCGATTTTCACCTCCAAGTCAATGAATCATTCAGTTGAACGGAGAGTAGATGAACTTCATCGATTCGGTACCTGCTGCGCTTTTGCATTGTAAAGGCGGCCATTGAACAGCGCGGGTGCCTCAGGGGAATCTGGTTTTTTCATTCAATCTCAAACGTGTCATGACATGCCCCATTGTGCAATTCTCCTTCCATCCTCAAGTTCTATGATTTCCAGTGAACTATTCATAAGTTTCATACCAATATCCATGTTGTCTTTGTTCTGGCCTCAAAGGGCAGTCGTTATTCGACCGATACATCATATCGCCTGCACTTTTGTCAACATCGCTTAGGCCCTTGCCACTCCCCTTGTATGGCATCCACTACCCCTTTGACTTGATCTGTTTGATCTCCTGTGGAGCCGAGTGAAGTAGTCGTTACAGATGCGCGGTGCGCAAAGTATAGCTTTTGTCGTTTTACTGATGCCATCAATCACCGGGGGATCTTCCCGTTACCATTTGGACCTCCCGCGATATGATAAAAGCACAGACAATGTTCTTTCCCGCCCTGATATCTAGTCCAACATCGCCAATTCAGTGTAACATACATTTGTGACATACATTGGATCCATCAAGTCCTCTCTTTCAGAACCCATCGTGAGAATGTCAAGTTCTAATTGACCACTAGCTAACCTGTTTTCCTTGTAGAGATTGCATTGCATTGCAGATTTATACTTGCTTCACTACATAGTCAGTTGCTCAGCTGGGGTGAGTTAATTTGTGCGTGATAAACGCCTGCTACGATCTTTCCGTCTCTAGGTCTATTGGGAACTGGGAATTCGAGCGTACATCCACGGATTACCTATATGAAAGCTCTTGGTGCGTCCTGGCGCCCTCCTTCCTTTCCCAGACTGAAAAAAAGACGGCAGTGGGCTGGGTACTCTTCTCGGTTATCATTCAGACTGCATTCATGACACGTTTCGCATGGTATGAGCATATTCGTCTCAGTCTACGACCAAGGCATGGCTGATTGATTCTATGCAGGTCCTTTTTGGTGTCATGGTGGCCTGATACCCCGACGACAATAGTCATTCCATCAATGTCGGGCCTTAGTCGGTTCCAATCAGTCTTTCATCTAAATGAATATCCACGGTGCACTATAGTTGCCATCTCTGTTCAAATGTTTTTTGTTCTGCTCATCTGGAAGCTCACTGCGTTGCGCAAGATCATATATTTCACCATATTTATTATCAAGGACACCAGTCCTCTGGTATCCTTTTGTCAACCGTTGTAGACATTGTGCTTCCTCCTTTATTTTTACTCGTTCTCTATCTTCCTCCCTTCTTCTTTTTTCGCTTTCCACTGTTTCTCATCCTCTACTCATTTTTTACTCTTCTTTTTCTGCTCTTTCTTCATCTTCCTCTTCTCGTCCTCCTTCATCATGTGGTGTAATTTGGCATCGGCGACCATTTGACTTACCCATTTGACTTACCCTCTCTCAACGTTTGAAGCTACTATGGAACATCATCTTTGATGGCTAGGATGCTGGTAGTTTGGGTAAATAAAAACAAAAAAGCAGTGTATTGGCACAAAGGCCTGCGGTGAAAAGGAGATCATTTTGCTTCCTTAAATACCATCAATGTCAACCTCTCAAAGATATATCTATGTGCTTTTGAGGATTGGTTGGTAGATTGCTTTGGAAGTTCGTGTATCTGGGGCAGGAGGCTAGTCGCTTCGCTCCTCTTCGCTCCCTCAGCCTTGCGTATTTCAATATCATCAATCAACAGATCAGTGCCGTCCTCGAGCACTGCTTCCAAACAGCATATCTTAGTGCTAGTGTTGGTTCCTAACAAATTTCTATTTGATCTTGCTGGGCAAGGATAGAAAATCAGAAAAAGAGGTCTCTTTGTCCGACATTCATTTATTTATGTTTAGACAAATCAGCGATAATATTTGGCTGATATGGTGTCTACTGAGTCGAGCACACGTATCATCGCCCACCGGCTGTTATGTGCTTCCTATTGGGCCGTTTACCAATGAACTGTTCTAGGCTAGAACTAATCATGAGAGGAGGAAAAGCACTTTTTCCAGCACGGCTACGGAAATAAGAATAAGTGGCTGTGTGTTCATATATCTTTCCAGAGTAAACTAAAATACCTGAAAGTATGTCTTTAGTTTTGTTTCTTCCATTTTTCCAGTTCAATATGTCAAATTCTTTTTAGTCAAAGACTCTAAAGCTCCCAAAACTAGCAATACATTCTCCAAATGTAATCATAAGGGATCTCTGAAGGAGGAGTTAGGATAGATAGTATATTTATTTAAGCAACCTTTATCTAGATTTCTCCTTGATTTTTATTGATCCTGATAAGGTCTTTCTTTGCCTATTGTTAGAAGAACAGAATGCACAGCAGCATGGTACAGTGTGGACAACTGACAACCACTTACCAATAGTAAGTTCTGTGATGATGAGCTTAGGAGCTGTTAGATGTGGTTCAACCTGATGAAGGGCTTCCAGAAGTCCAAATGAGTATTTTGTGCATTATCCAAGTACACAAAACACAGGAGTTGGAACAACCTTTGGCTTCAGCTTGTGTGCTGTACCTCTATGAGCTGCACTAGTCACATATTTCAGATGAGAAACTCAGAATAGGACTGGTGGACAAGTCCACTGGAAGGTGGAAAGCATGTCATTTATTAATACCAGAAGTTGGTGATAGTTTTAAACCAATTTTCAGGATGAGACTTACAGTGTAAACTACTGGTTTATATACTAAGTATGCTATCTAGGATAGTTATATAGAATAGAGACTGCTAAGCATTACTCTAGTTTCTAGTAATCTTTGGAGGTCAGAAATAGAGATCCATATCAGAATCAAAAACAGTGGACTTGCTTCTTTCCCATTTCTCTTCTCTTACTTAAGTTTTTCTTATTTTTTATTCTAATACTTCTACCTCTCTTCTTTTCTTTTCTTTTATTATTTTGGACTCAGTAAAGAAGGAACAAAACAATGTAACATCATATGTGACTGTTACAAAAGTAATGGTTTGTCACACATGTTACAGTCACAATATCATGTTATACATTATATAAGATAATAATTTTATCTAAATATCTTATAACATCTAGAGTAAGCTAGATGTAAGTATGTACAGACCATACATACACTAGAGATATGTAAAGTAGACATATCTGTACTAGAAAATCTACTAAGTTCTCTTGTGTTAAACAATACAAGTTTTCTCCTTTGTCCAAACTTAAGTTGTAACAATCTATGAAGTTAGTAAGAGTCTATCAAGAATATCCAAGGTGGAATGGAGATAAGTGGTCTACACTAGAAGAGGTTAGAAAGTGTAGATAAGAAAGAGGTATTATCTATGGGTTGGAATAAATATAGCTAGATTAGAATATGACAGGAATATAAGTAACAATAGAGGACAAGATGATAGTATAAGTAAAATGCTTTATAATACTCTTTCTTGCTTAAGATATTAGTTGTTAAACAATGAAGATATAAGCAGATGGGCTTAGAGTATTTCCAAGCCAACAAAAGAACAGAAATAACTGAATAAGACTTAGCACAGATTTTTAGTCAATATTAGCAGAATTTATTTTGCTATCAATATGATATTGTTTGATTTGTTTGTTCTCAATTAAATCTCTTATATAGTGATAACAAATATCAATATATTTGGAGTACTTTTCTTGTATAGGATTAGATCTCTAGAAAAGTAAACCAAGATTGTCACCATAGAGATAAGAAGTTGGAATATTAAAATTAAGGAGATTTCTTATTTAGATGAGTTGATGGCCACAATTAGAAAGAGCTATATACTTAGCCTTAGTTAAAGATAGAGCCACTATCTTTTATTAGTGATTCATTTAGTATGTTACTTTATAAGCTATGAGAGTAAAGTAACCAGTTACAGATTTACAGAATTCTGAATCTTATGCCTATTCTAATTTGGAATGTACTATAACAGACTTATTACTAAGTTTATCATAGACTATCTAATATTTGCATATGTTAAGCAAGTATCTACAGAAATGCAATCTAGCTTGATAATATTCACTTAAGAGGTTTTCTATCTACTAAACAAGCTTGACTATAACAAATCCTGTATCAGGACATAAGCTAATTATTAGATATATTAGAGATCCAACCAATTGCTGGTATTTTTGACAAAAACTGGAGTCACACTGCTTATAATTAGGTTTAAATATATAGCCTAATGGTAGTGGAGTATTTGTTGGATACAATTACAACTTATACACATTTAAAGAAACTCTTTGGTCTCTTTAAGGTTACAATATTCCAATTTTGTCATGAACTTTCACTTCAACTTTAAGAGAAGCAGAGAATATTTTGAACCCATAAAGTAAACATTATCAACATAAATAATTACTATAACAAGCTTTCTAGTCGTTTCATTAATGAAATAGTATATATCAGCATTAGATTTATATTACTTAAATTCTAGGGCTAACATTGACTTAGTCATAGTCTACTACTAAGATAAGCCAGCTTGCTTAAGGCTATACAATACTTTGTGGAGTTGCTAGACTTTTTCTTTGTTAGGTAGCCTAAAATCTTTGAGCTGCTTTATATAAATTTCTTTATTCAGATTACTATATAATTAGGTAGTTTTTATGTTAATACTATGAATATCCCAATCTTCAAGAGCAGAAATAGCTAGAAATAGATGTTCTATCTTATAGCAGACAACTGGAGAGAATAATTTGTCAAAGTTAATTCTTTCAACTTGAGACAATATTTTTACAGCAAGTCAAGATTTGTAATAACCATCAGACTTAATGTGTCAGAATTGTGAATAGTGGACTTGGTTTTGATTTATTTTATTTTATCTTTATTTTCTGTTTTTTATTTTACTTTATTTTAGTTTTTATTTTACTTTTAGACTTAAATAAAGATTATGATGTGATATCATATGTAATAGTTACACAAGTCATAAAACATAACAGAAGCATGACACCTGTCACAGAGTGGTCACACATGACACAATTACATATTGCAAAAAAGGTTGTAGAAGATTCTGGAATATATGATATTATATAGTATAGTAACAATATGTTGGCCTTATAAAAAGTATATAGATATTAGAGTAGGTTAGTTATAATATGTATACATACTATAGTCTGTAGTATAAGGTAGACTATCTTATACTTGGAATTCTATCAAGTTCTCTTATGTTACTCAATACAAGAGCTATATTTTATCTTTACTCTAAGACTTAAATTATAATAATTGGTTCATTTTTTCAAGAGTACAACTATAGCAGATATATTTCTGTATTGAAATATAGATCTTCTTCATACTTTTAATATTATCAAGAATATAATATATAACTTTATCAGATGTATATTCAAAATAATAATGTAAGATCTTAAAGTCTAGATTGTTATGATTCAAATATCAAAATATTAACATAGGAAAGAAATCTTGTATTGGGTTAACATAAGAAAACTTGATAAAGTTCCAAGTACAAGGTATCTACTTTATATATACTAGCTAGTTAGTTTGTAGGAGACCTTATCTAATCTATTCTAAAGGCCATATGTAATCCATAAAGTCAATATATAGTCAATATGTTATATGATGTTATTGTTTCAGAATTCTACTTAACACTATAAAGTCCTTTATGATAGCTATTATACTGGCACAGGTGATTGCATCATCACATTTGAGGACAGTCATATAGATTAGATAGACTAAGTTAAGAAATATCAATCTGTAAGAAAAGGGGCATATATAGTTGGTTGCTAAGAAACTAAATATCTAATTTGTATTCATCATTGCTTTTTAGAGAAACCACATAATAATTATTATCTGTCTACTTTCTAGAAGTGGCTATTCTAAGTAAATCAACCCTTATAAGAGAGAAATTCTTAACAGATAGTTTTATGGTTTTAGAGATAGAGGTCTCAACAGATGGGTTAGAAGACTTCTTTTTCAAGTACTTCTTATAGAATTTTAGTGCTCACACTTATACTTGTGTCTGAGGTCCTTGATTAGAACTGTTCTGAGAAGTATATATTGCAGATAGGCAATCAGCAAGTTAAAGGACTATAACTAAAGACTTAGAAGGAAAAGAATGAGTTAGTAAAGAAATGGTAGCTATACTCACAAAGACAATAATATAGTCTATCTAATAGACATTGTTACTATTATTGTTCTAGTCTCTTGTTTTATTTACTTGGTGAATGTTGTTATCTTTTTGATCTTGGTTATTCTTTTTCTTTTGTTACTCAAAAGAACTCTCATTCTGTAATTGTTGCTATTCTTGTAAATACTGTTGTTAAGAGTTTTTTTCCACTGAGGTAGTTCATTTCCATATAGAATGCCAGAGTGGTGGGTAGTATTAGTTTACCTAGAGAATTCTGTCTGGATAGCAAAATGTATAACATCCCAAGTAAGATTGGAGATAGATATATGAAAAGAGAAGAAAGAGGTAAAAATAGAATTCTATAAGTGAGAGATTGCAGATAAAAGAGTTATTGCTCTCAGAACAGAAAAGACATTGTAATTGTTCCTACAGAGTTTCATATAAAGAGAATCAAGCTTAGCAATTTGGAAAGCAAAGTTCTGATTACTAGAGATTTAGAACATAATTGTCCTCTAATAGTCAGCAAAGACTGATACTAGACCAGGTGTTTCCATAAGAGTCTGCAAGTAAGTCTAAAGAGCCTTAGTATTAGGCTAGCCATATATCAACAGATTATCTAGTAAGATAGAATTAAGAACAGTCAAGGCTTAGAAGCTTAGAAAGTTCCTTTTGGCTATCTCATTTATATCAGTAGTCTGAGAGAGTATTAAAGCATTCAGCATGTCTTCAGCAGTAAAGATAGCACCAGGATACATAATGAGAGTAAAATTTGATTTAATATGAATTTTTCAGAAAGAATAGTTAGCAGGACCAGTAAGCTTAGAGAGAGTAATGACAAAGTTAGCCATTGCTATCAATAAAGATAATCAACATAAATTACAGAGCAAATACAGCTAGCTGGAGTACAAATGTTCAATCCAACCAATGATGAGCTATTAACATATATAAGGTACAAGGAAATCCTACAGGCATAGAACAATTCAAGATCAGCTTAATTCACAACAGGCCTAGGAGTGACAAGATGTTAGCTCACTAGTAAAGTCAGTCAAGTTCTTCTCATCAATAGAAAGCAGCCTAAAAAAGTGCTAACTAGAGATTAAGACAACTGGGGCCCATAACCTGTTGGAAGAACAGAATGCACAGCAGTATGGTGCAGTGTGTAGTAAGTTCTATGATAGTGAGCTTAGGAACATGAGCAACAATAGAAAAACAAGATGATAGTATTCAACTACCTAATTAGCTTTGCAACATGGTTCAGTGGCTAATCTGTTCCTAACAGAGAGTTATCCAGTATTGACTTAAGTTTTAGCCTTGAGTTACCCTAGTTTGTGGTTGCTACAACTAGTACAGTTACAATAAACTTTACCAATTGAATATTGCCTACTGTTCATTGTATTTTTTCCATCAACCAGTCTATTACTAATTCTCTGAGAGTATCTGGTTCTCAAGCATATTCTCTTGCTACCTACTCAAAACCAAAAGAAGCATAAACCATTTGCTAGAAATTGAACATGTAGAGTGATCTCTTTCAAAAATCAACAAGGACTCCTGTTTTCCGTCCTGGATGATTTCGTTACGGTGATACAGTTTTTGTATCCGAAAAGCGCGCTGTCCCCACCGTTCAAATCACCAAGTTGGATGTGGCTTTGATCGGCGGTCTGGATGTTGGTTGATGGTGAGTTAGCATTCCAGAACGAAGTTCCCGACGTCATGACATCGTTGAATCCCATTTGAAAGACTGGCGCACGTGCATTCAGACTCGCTAATAACGAGTTTGAATATAATTTGCTGACTGGAAAGCCCCTAGATAAAAGACGACCAACAACTATCAGCGAGGGAGAGAGGGATAGGAGCAGATTACGAACAGTAAAAATTCCACTCCGCTGACTGCAGAATTGCCACCTTTTGCCCATGTGGCAATGAGGACGGCGGCAGTGACAGCGCCTGTTTCAATTGTCATGCGGATGGCGCGATGAACAATTTGATTTGTCTTGTAACTGAATATATTTCCAGAGCGACGGCGGAGAAGCTGACAGGAAAAAAAAGCTTCATCGATGACTTCTTGAACACAGTCAAAAAAAAGAACATGTATACATACCTGAATAACGATCGTTGTAGTAATCATCGTATCACACATCACACCTGCCGCCACCCAGAGCTACAGGAAGTAATAAATGTCATTGTTTGAGTCAAATAGAATAATAAGCCGACTTACAGTAAGTGGTATGTTCGTGCTCGAGATTTGTGGGATGAGACTGGGGGAGAGGTTTTCCTGGATTGAAGCTGAGTGGCTGGTCTATTGGACTCGATCATCATCAACAAACCATTACAGAAGCCCACCAACTTCCAATAAGAGATAAGAGAGCAGTCTTCAATCATCGTGGTTAAGGCTGGTTTAATGGCAAGAACAGAAATGAGATCCCACCACGGTGATCAGTCCCATCACGACAAAATGGATGATCTTGTGCAATGCGGCGAGCTTCCAGATGCGCCAAACAAAGAACATTTGAACTGAGATGGAAACTGTAATGCACCAATGAATATTCAATTAGATGAGAGAGAGAGAGACCGATTGATTGGGAACTGACTAAGGCTAGATAATGGTGGAACAGCTATTCCTCCTATGCGATCAGTCTTCCCTTCCACCAAAAAGTACCTGCAAGGGCACAAATCAGCTATACCTGTTGAAGGGAATAGGATCATACCATGCAAAATGAGTCGCGAATGCAGTGTGGATGAGATCCAATAAGAATACCCAACCCACTGGGGGCACTGTGCTATCAGTCTGGGAAAACAAAGGAGGTTGTGAGAACCGCACCCAGAGTTTGCATGTACTTGCTGTCCTTTGGGAAGGCTAATACGTAGATGTACACTTGGATTGACAGAGCCCCCAATAGACCTAGAAGACAGGGAAGATGGTAGCAGACGTTGATCATGGCCTAATGTAAACCCACCCCAGTTGAACACTGAACCGAGGAGCTAGATAAGATAGAAATCAACCATTTTTTAACTCAGATGGAGGGAGGGAGGGGAAAGGGCAACTTACTACGGAACCTGCCCTGTCTTACAAAGTAAGTATCATCAATGAAAATGAATGTCGAGAGAAAAATACCCACAAGAAAGTTGGGCTGGACATTGTTAGTAGTGGTAGGTGATGTTGTTAGACAGGGCGGTCAAGAACATTGTCTATGCTTTTATCCCACCCGTATCCTTAGGATTTCGCGATAATCGTGAGATGAGATGGCAACGGGAGAGAATCGGTGCTTGATGGCATCAGCGTTCGAATGTTTTTTCCATGAAGGTGTTTCTGATCAAATCAAACACTTTTAGAGTAACAATCAAGAACACCATCAGGATCACGTCAAGAACACCATCAAGCACATGCAGAGCAGCGCCATCGAGACACAGCAAGAACACACAGCAAGAACGTCTTATCAAGGACATAGGTGAAGATCCTTGAACGAATATTGGCTACCCAGGCCAGAGCCAAGGTTGGTGCTGAATCACTGTATCATCCATGTTGGTACAAACTATTATTTTTTTTACAAGTAGCTGTAGTCGTGTCCGCAGCAGGCATCTTGTAAGAAGGACCGGCGCTGATGAGTCAAATCCAGTGAGACTTTTCCCAATTAGGATCCTGCAGGAAAGCACCAAGGACCTTACTACCCGTCTATGAAAAGCCAA
>Ga0157358_1000737_pt1 | contig 13969 bp, 4 predicted proteins | sample AttcapACBM2_FD_111484 | JGI IMG/M metagenome (GOLD analysis project Ga0157358, IMG submission 111484) | Fungus gardens microbial communities from leaf cutter ant in Botucatu, State of São Paulo, Brazil - Atta capiguara ACBM2 | ecosystem: Host-associated > Fungi > Mycelium > Unclassified ...
AATCCCCTCTTCCGTGGGCGAGTCCTTTGCATCGCTGGAAGGATGACGCGGGTTTGGGAGGCTGTTGAGGTTGGTGGAACATCAGAGGAGGAAATTAGGAAGGAGAAGAATGGAGGCAGGCGCCGGTTGTGAAGGATGTGTGGCTGGATAAGGATTCACACACAGAGGGAAATAACATCAGCAAGATATTTGCAGCCCTGGACAATGTGGACGTGGATCACTACACGTGGGACGCCAACATCGACACGGCCGACGGCGAGAGACTCAAGAGTATTATTACTGATATCCTCCACGGCAGGCAATACAATCAATATTTCATGGCCATTGAGTGCGACCAGCGAGGTAAGCTTACAAAAGAACGCGCTCAAGGAGCTGATCCCGATCCCAAGATATTCGATACAGAGCTGATGCAAGAGCCACCAACTGAGACGAAGAAACGGACAGTCTCAGGTTCTATGCAACTCACAATGAGTTCAAACTACTCAGGGAAGGCAGGAAGCACGCCTGCGCATCTGCCTTCCCGTGACTACAAAGCCAAGTTCCAATATCGGCTGGTGTATGAAGATGTTGGCAAGCCACTCGACAAGGCGCCCAACCTCAAGTCGTTTTCCAAGGGAATTCACGATGCTTGTATCGGTGCGTCCTGTAGCTGTTTGATGGATGTCTAGTGGTGCTTACTGTCTTGTAGCCCTTATATTGATGTTGCTGGCAAAGTGGGTGCACCGTGATATCAGTGTGGGGAACATCATATTGGTGAAAAATGAAGACGGCAAGTGGATTGGAAGGGTCAGTGATCCGGAATATGCACGGGAGTTTGATAGTACGCCAAGTGGCCATAAGGACCCGAAAACGGTAATTTACATTTCTCGATATGCTGCCTTTGTTGTCGCTAAGTTTCTGCAGGGTACTCTGTTTTTCATGCCATGGGAAGTCCATTCACGCCAGAGGCTGAGAGAGAAGCCTCCCCCCATATGCCAAAAGGTACTCCATTTTTCATGCCTTGGGAAGTCCATTCACGCCAGAGGCTGATAAAATCTACCCCACAAAGCAGAAGGTTCATTTATGATCTCCTATCTTCTCGTGTGGCATATGGTGCCGAGGAGCAGTGGCCCCCATTCTATCGGTACGACTACGATCTCGAATCCCTGTGGTGGATCCTCCTGTGGGCCTGCCTATTCTGTGTCTCTTCTAACAGAAGAGACCTAGCACATGACCTTCAAGTCCAGATAGGACTTATATTATGCAAACCCCATATAATATGCATATCAAACAATCCGTTCCTCCTCAACTCGAGAGACTCGTTCCCTTCATACATGCTCTACATGCCTGGTTACATTACAGCTATGCCACTGCTCCCAATGATGTCAATGGCTATCTGGAAATTCATCAGTCATTCTGGTATGGTTTGGACCAAATGCAGATGTGATGAATGATATTGAGCTTTCTAATCTCGAGTGAGCAGGTGGCAAGAAAGAAGTGGGTGAAGTATGCATAGTATTTTGTAATAGATATTGTTGTAAAACAACTAGCCACTGTCTAAATTAGCTAATATTTGTCAGGAAAAACTATAATTTGACTACAAAGCCAAGTTCTAATATTGGCTAGTGTATGAAGATGTTGGCAAGCCACTTGATAGGGTATCCAACCTCAAGTTGTTTTCCGAGGGAATTCATGATGCTTGTATCGGTGTGTTCTGTAGCTGTTTGATGGATGTCTAGTGATGCTTACTGTCTTGTAGCTCTTATATTAATGGTGAATTACTATCAACTCATGTGGTATATAATACCAAGGAGCAGTGGCCCCCATTATATCAGTACAACTTTGATCTTGAATCCCTGTGGTGGATCCTCTTATGGGCTTGTCTATTCTGTTGGAAGGAACAGAATGTACAGCAGCATAATGCAGTGTGGACAACTGACAACCACTTATCTGTAGTAAGTACTATAATAGAGAGCTTAGGAAGTACACATAATGATAGAGGACAAGTAGTAGTATTAATGATTCAACCTATGTGAAAATTTTTCATTGACTACCTAATCAGTACCATTGATTATGAACTAAACACTTAGTAAGTAAGTGCTTTGCAACACTTCTTCTCACTTAAGATATTAGCTGTTAAGCAATAGAAATAGAAGCAGATGGGCTTAGAGTATCTCTAAGCTAAGAGACAGATGGAAATGACTGAATAAGACTTGACCAAGATTTTTTGTCAGAATATCAGTAGGATTCTTTTTCTATTGATATGATATGGTTTAACTTGTTTGTTCTCAATTAGGTCTCTTATATAGTGATAGTAAATACCCCAGAAAAGTGAACTTTTCCAAGATTGTCACCATAAAGATGAGAAGATGAAACATTAAAACTGATCTCATTGGAGAGGTTTCTTGTTCAAACAAGTTGATGGCCACAATTAGAAAGGGCCATGTATTCAGCCTCAGTTGAAAATAGTGATGTAGTATGCTTGAACTCTTATATTTTATTTTATTTTATTTGATTTACCTTTTTCTTTTCTTTTCTGTTTCTTTTATTTCTTGAATGATGAAGAAGCATGTAATATCATAGGTCTGGAACATAGTAGAAAAAACTAGAACAATGATGTCAAAGGTATGGTTGTAGCATGTTCATCTTGTGGTAACAGTATGGTAGACTTATAGACAACATATGTAGTTTAGAGTAGGACTTGTAATAGTAGTATATATAGTGTAGGAATACATTGGAGACTTCTTGTTGAGTTCTCTTATGATTCCTATGAGACTCTTGTGACTTAAAACTACTTTAGTGAACTATTGATCATTCTGATTAGTGATTGTCACAACATTCTGGTAGTATCAAAATTGTAGATAGTAAACTTTATATTTTATATTTTACATTTATTTTCAGACTTAGGGTTAGGGGTTAGCATGATGTCACAAAATGTCACAGTCACAAGTCACACAATCACATAATATATAAAATATCATAGAAGGTTCTGGAATAAGACGATATCATACAGTATATTTTACATATGTTAATCTTAAGGAAAATATATGATCTTTTAGGGTAGGCTAAGGTTAGTGTAGCATGGACTGGTAGTCTAATATATATATAAGGTAGACAAACTTGTACTTGAAACTTCATTGAGTTTTCCTATGTTAACTCTAATACAAAGTTTATCTTTCATTTTAACACTTTGAGACTTAAGTTGTAACATTAGAACTTGATATCCCATCTTGAAACTGCCTAGCTTAGGACTTTTTCTCTTTTACTCTCTATTTATTCTTAACCAAGGGCAATATTGCTCAAAGTTAAGAAGACAAGGCTAGACCCTAGGTCCAAGGGATTGGTATTAGTTACCAGAAGGCTGATGTGAATGATGGAGACTAGGCACAGACCTCTTTCTAGATATACTTATTATTTAAGTATATAGTATTGTGTAATATACTTGTACTTTTTCATATGAAAGCTCTGTGCTGCAGTATCTACTTGTGATCTGTACATGTAAGAAAATGGCAGCTGCTCTTAAAGCATCATTTAGAGTAGAACAACCTTCTTAGGTCAAAATTGTTTACAAATCTTCTTAAAACAATAGTTAGTAGTTGAGGTAGTCAGTAGACAGTATGAGATAGGACAAGAAGAGAGCTTACTAGTATCTACCAAGATTGAGTCAAGTTTAGATTACAAGTTGGAGAGGGAAACTAGCACTGGTTTTGCTCTGTTTCTTTATATATCTTCACTTCCTATCCTACCCTAATATTATCATCACTGACTCCAATTGATTCACTACCTTTTTACCATAACATGAGTCAATACAGCTTAATTAACTTGGAACAAATAATCAGACAGTAATAAAAGTAGCTGGTCTGGGAGGAGTAGTAGGAGAAGCAGTAGTAGCAGTCTCTCAACCCAATACTAGGTCAAATGTAGAAGTGGCTAAGCTACAAATATTTCATGGGGCTGTAAATAAGGTTTCAGGGTTTCTGATAGTATGCAAGTTATATATCAGAATAAGAATGAGGGAGGTACTAGTAGAAGAGCAGATACAGTAGGTTTTCTTATATATAGGAAGGGTTAGCAGACATCTAGAAGGAGAATGCAATAGAGAATTTAGAAGGAGGGCTTTTGAATTACAAAGCAATAGGGGAATTTCTGGCAGATTTAAAGGAAGAATTTGGTAAGGGAGATGACAAGACAATGAAGGTGGCTGAGTTGAAAAAGGTAGAACAAGGGAATAAGATAATAGAAGAATTTGTGTAGGAGCTTAGAAGAGCAGCAAGAGATAGCAGATATAAAGAACAACTATTAATAGAAGAGTTTAAACAAGGGATGAATGTGATTATTCAGTAAAAACTAATGAAATCAAAATACCTCTCTAGAAGTATTGAGCAGTGGTATGAGAGGGTGACAAACTTGAACAAGTATTGGAGGAAGAGTAGAAGAGAAGAAGAGAGGTTAAGAGGCAAGAAGGAGATAGAATCTCAAGCACTAAGGCAGAACATATCAGAGGTGTAATAGCAATAGCTGTTACAGTTTTAAGTCTGGTCAAGGAGGCAAGAGGCTCCTTAACAGCAAGTGTTGACAGGGCCTGCTCTTATGAAGAGAGTTCAGAGAACAAACACAGTCATGGTAAATCCAAATCAACAGATAGGATTTGTGCTTAGGTGGGACCCATATGCTATGGATGTGGATTAAGGGAGAAATTGTTACAACTGTGGGAGTTCTGGATATATTGTGTAATACTATAGAAAAAGAGGAAATTGGGAAAGGATAGAATAGAGAAGAAGAGCAAATTATAGGACAATATGAACAATGGTAACTTAAATGGAAAAGAGAATCTAATAGTCCTTAATTAGGTTCTAACTATAATAGGTTTGCAATACTTTCTAGAGTAATGGACAATAAATTCTGCTGCAACCTAGATAATAGGAATGTGCTGAGAGAAGTTATGGTAAAGATTGGCTTAAAAGGATATTGTGGCAACTACTAGTCAAGATGACTAATAATATTACTAAGTAAACTTAATAGCAGAGTATCTTGTGGGAATCATAAGAGAACTTGACAAGGAGTCCCCAATGAATTGCTACTCTATTTATACTATTCATGTATGGTCTTTGCTAATGATAAATAGTTCTGCCCTAATGTATACATGTTGTCTATGAGTCCACCACACTATTACTACAAGGCAAATATGTTTTCTGACATTATTGTTCTAGTCCCTTTTTGTTACAATTCAATAATCTTAGAGTTGATCAAAGAAAAGAACCTTGTATTAGGGTTAATATAAGAGAACTTGATAGAGAACTCTGTACAAGATTGTCTACCTTATATACTAAACTACCATAGTCTATGCTACTACTTCTTTAGTCTATTCTGGACAACCATGTGTTTGCCTTAAAGTTAACATGTGTTGTACACTGTTACAAACTCAAGTCCTTAAAGTGGGACAAGTGAATGAACCTTGTATTAGGTTAACATAAGAGAACTTAATAGAGAACTCTATATAGGAATGTTTACCTCATATACTAAATGATGATGGTCTATGCTACTACTTCTTTAGTCTACTCTAAAGACTATATGTTTACCTCAAGATCAATATGTATAAGACATGTTGTTATGACATTATCCTTTTAGAACCTTCTATGTTCTTGTGACCTCATGACTTGTGACTGTTACTATGACTGTGTTATCTGATGTGACTGATGTGTGACAGCATGGTCATGATATCATCACTAACTTTAACCTTAAGTTCAAAATGGAAAAATAAATCCAAAAGAAAATGAAAAAGAAATATTAAATAAAGAAGTTAGCATCCAAGCTTTGCATGTTTGATACACATGTTGTATAACATCATACTTCCAGAATCTTTTACATCTTTCTTTGTGATCTTGTGACTTGTGATTGTTATTATGACTATGTTATCTGATGTGACTGATGTGTGACAGTGTGATCATGATGTCACTCTAATCCTAACTCTAAGTTTAGAAAAGAAAAATAAATGAAAATGAAAAAGAAAAAGAAATATTAAATAAAAAATAGCATTTAGGCTTCACATATCTGATACTTTTACTTTATTCCAAACTTATGATATCACATCATGTGATGCATCATATGACTATAGTTACATGTCTCTTTATTGTTTAAAAAAAGAAAATCAAAATTAAAAGAAAAAAATATTCAATCAAGAAAAATAGATAAAAAGAAAAGAAAAATATTAGTGTTCAAGTATACTATGACAAAGGGATTGATATATAGGAGAGAGTAACAGTAGAGACACTATTAGATAGTGAAGTAACAGAACTGGTTATGAGTTTGAAGTTTACCAAAAAGTAGTGATTTAAGCTGAAAAAAATAAAAAGACCAATATATATGAGAAATGTGGACAGTTTCTTTAACAAGAAGAAACCTATTGAGCATATAGTGGAGATAAGTATTTATTATCAAAGACACAGAGAAAAAACAAAAATCAACATGATTAGAAGTCAAAAGTAGAGTGTAATTTTGGGAATGCTATGGCTTGCTCACCACAATTCTGAAATAAACTGGAGAACAAGAGAGGTAAAGATGATAAGATGCCCAAAGAAATGTGGAAAGCAATAGAAACTAAAACAAGAAAAACCAGAGTGGTAAAAACAAAAGAAAGAAGAAAAGAAAGAGAAAGAAGAAAAGAAGCAGAAGAAGGAGGAAGAAAGAAAAAGAAAAGAAAAGAAGGAAAGGATGATAGAGATAAAAAAAGTAATAGAAAAGTAAGAAATTTGGGATGAGGAAAAAGTAGCAAAATCTGAGGAAAAAGTAAAGAAGTTAGTACTGGAATGATTTCATCAGTGGATAAATGTCTTTGGAAAGAAAGCAAGTGAGAGGATACTGATGAAAAATATGTGGAATCATGCAATAAAGATAAAGAAAGAGTTCATACTGAGGAAGAAAAAGATGTATCTATTATTGAGGGAAGAGAGAGGAGAGATATATGAGTTTATTGAAGAATAATTGAGAAAAGAGTATATCAGACCCTCAATGTAGCCTCAAATAGTACCAGTGTTTTTTCTGGGAAAGAAGAATAGTAAGAAGCATATGGTATAAGACTATAGATATTTAAATGAATGGACAATTAAAAATAATTACTCTTTGTCTTTTATTTTGGATATTGTAGAGATTATAGATACAAAAAAAGTATTTACAAAGTTAAACTTATGATGAGGTTATAATAATAGATGAATAAAGGAGGAGAATGAGTAGAAAGTAGTATTCATGACTCAAAAAGAGTTGTTTGAATTCACAGTAATGTTCTTTAGACTCACAAATTCTCTAGTGACATTCCAAGCAATGATGAATAAGATTCTTTGAGACTTGATCAATATTAGGGAGATAGTGAGCTTCATAAACAATGTTATAGTAGGCATAGAAGAAGAAGAAGTAAGTGAAAGGTGAGAGAAGTGGGATTTTTGAGAGTAGTAATTGGACTAGAGAAGATTAAAATGAAAGAAGAAAAAGTAAAAAGTATATTAGAATGGCTGACTCCAAAAGGAGTTAAAGATGTATAGAAATTCTGAGAACTTTCCAATTATTATTGGCATGCAGAGATAGCTAGACTATTGTATAATATGGTAAAAAGAATCAGAAGTGAGATTAGATGGAAAAGCAGAAGAAGGCATTCAAAGAGCTAAAAGAGAGGTTTATAAAAAAATGGTGTTAGTAATACCAGACTTAGACAAAAAATGAAGATGAAAGTTAATACATCAGATTATGTAATAAGTGGAGTATTATTTATGGAAAGTGAAGATAGAAAATAAAAACCAGTAGTATTTTTCTCAAGATCTCTAAATGAGACAGAGAGAAATTATGAGATCTATGATAAGAAGATATTTGTTAGATATGTAAAGCTTGAATACTAGTTTTTTTATTTAATTTTCTTTTCTTTTCTTTTTCTTTTTATTTTCTTTATTTTGGATCTAGGATTAGGGTTGGAGTGATATCATGATCATACTGTCACATATCAGTCACATCAGATGACACAGTCACAGTCACAAGTCACAAAGTCACAGAGAAGGATATAGAAGGTTCTAGAAGGATAACATTATATAGTATGTGCAATACATAGTCATTTAGGGTAGACTAGAGAAGTAGTAGCACAGACCATAGTAGTTTAGTATATAAGGTAGACAATCTTGTACAGAGTTCTCTATTAAGTTTTCTTATGTTAATCCTAATACAAGGTTTCTTTCTTTGATTAACTCTAAGGTCATTGAACTATAGCAATGTTAGTAGTAATAAGAAAATTGAAAAACTGGAGGTATTTACTAAAAGACACCAAGTTTAAAAATGAGTGCAAAAGTTGAGCAGAAGACAAGCTTGTTGAGTATTGTATTTGTCAAGATTTGACTTTATTCTAAAACATATTCTAGGAACAAAAATAGGAAAAATAAATAGACTTAGTAGAAGACTAGATTGGAAAGTAGAGATAGAGAATGACAATAACAATTAAACATTAATTAAAGAACAATGGATTCATAGTCTAATAAAAGTAGTAATAGAGAAACCTGAGGTAGATATAATAGAAAAAATAAAAATAGCTAGAAGTAAAGACAAAGAGATAGTTAGAGTAGTAGAAGAGATAAAGAAAGTAGGGGTTAAGAAACTATGAGGGGATGAATGGCAGATTGAAGAAGATTTAATATCTAAAGAAAGAAAAGTGTATATGCTAAAGGATAAGAAATTAAGAGTGGAAATAATTTAGTTACTAGTAACCAGATATAGACAAAGGTAAAAGATAACAGAATTAGTAATGAGAAATTATTGGTGGCCAAAAGTAATGAGAGATATAGGAAAATATGTAGAAGGATATGATTTATGTTAAAGAACAAAAAATAAAACAGAAATACTAATAGAAAAGCTGAAGCTCAGTGAAGTACTAAAAAATCTTAAACATATCTAATAGTAGATTTTATTACTAAGTTGCCATTAGTAGTAAAAAAGAATGTAATCTTAGTAGTGTATGATAAGTTGTCTAAAGATAACATATTTTGCAGTAACAACAGAAGAGATATCAGTAGAAGAGTTAGTATGTGTTAAAATTGAAGAAGATGGACTTGATTTATTTTATTTTATTTTTATTTTTATTTTATTTTCGATTTATTTTTCTATTTTTCTATTTTTAGAACAACTAGGGTTAGGATTGATTGGTCATGCCGTCACATCAGTCACCTAATGATGTAGTCATAAGATAGATTACGAGACTTGAAAGAATTTAGTAGAAGATTCGAGAACAGATGATGTTATACAACATGGACCCCATATGTTGATCACATAGACTACACATGGTTGTTTAGGATAGGGTGCACAGTACTTAGCATGGACCATTTGTAGGACTATATAAGATAGATTAGTTTGTAGAAGAGTTCTCTATCGAGTTCTCTTGTGTTACTCAATACAAGAGTTGTTTTATTGTTCAAACCTAAGAACTTTAGTTCATAACAGTATAGTTGTTTAGAGATATTATATAAGTTGCTAGAAAGTATAATATTAGATAGAGAACCATAGTTTGCAGCAGATTTAACAAAGGAGCTGAATAAAATGTTAGAGATCAAAACTAAGTTGTTAATATCTTTTTATTTATAAACAAATGGACAAATAGAATAAATGAATTAAAAGTTGGAACAGTATCTCTAGTTCTTTGTAGATTATAGACAAAAGGACTGGCTATAATAACTAGTATCAGCAGAACTCATAGTCAACAATAAAGTACATTTGGCAACCAAAGTATCTTTGTTTATGATGAACTATGATAGTATTGTAGCAACTATTAGTCAAAAAACTAATAGCAATACAAGCAATAAATCTCAAGGTGGATATCAAGTGGAGATCATAAGAGAGCTCAACAAGGAGTTTCTGATGTATTGCTACCCTATTTATATAATAGATACATGGTTCATACTAACAATAAATAACCCTATCCTAATATCTATGCATTAACTATGAGATAAACATACTGTTGACATATATCTTAATATTATCCTTCTAGTTTCTTTTTCTAGAGTCTAGGCCTATAACATCACATCATATGACATGTCATGTGACTGCAGTCATGTGCCTCTTCCTTATCAAATAATAAAATAAAAATAAAATAAAAAGAAAAGAAAAAATAAAAGGAAAATATTAGTTTTCAAGTGTACTATAACAAATAGGGAATTAAGAATAGAAGCAGATATAAGAAGAAAAGAAAAAGTAGAGAAAGCAACAGAATTTGCTAAAAGAATAAAGAAAATATAGAAGAAAGCTGGAGTGATATTAAGAAAGGCCTAGGAAGAGATAAAATGACAAGCAGATAGGGGGAGAAAAGTTGAAGAATAAAAAAAGAGTGATAAATTAATGTTCAAAGAATGACCAGCAAAGAAATTGGTGAATTAATATGTTAGTTCATATATCATTGATGAAATAGTATTTACCAATGCAGTTAAATTACAACTGCACACTTTGATGAGAATTTATCTGGTAGTGAACATTAGCTGGGTAGTTTGATATAGAGAACAAGTAGATATAAGGGGATTAGTCTTACATTAAGGAGTTGTAAGTGCCTAGGAACTTTAGATGATATTTGGGTAAGATATTCTACTATTACATCACTATTATATATAATATAATAGAATGGTTCAAGCACATAGTCTGTATACTTGACCAATCAATATCTACAACTATAATTAACTAAATAACTATAGTACTACTGTAGTAGATTAGACAAGAGCTAGTCTAAGAGTGTAACTAAGCCTCTGTAGAGTGGATCTAGACTTACAGTATTACCAATATCTTCTGATAGTAGAGGAACAGAAGATAAAGGAAGTGAAACTAGTAAAGATGGATGGAATTAAAAAATGGCAGATTGAGAAAATACTAAATAAAAGAAAAATAAAAGAAAAATAAGAGAAGTTGTAAAGTATTTGGTACAGTGGAAAGGATTTATAGCAGAATATGATATTTGAAAAAGAGAGTGTAAGGGGACAGTTAACTCCAATTGTCAACTCTGATCTCTAGTTACAAAAACTCAGACATTCCTCCTAATTTTTTTTATTAGTGTCTCTGACCACCTAGTACTATCATTCTGGTCTTATGTCAGCACCATTCTGCCTGATTATTATAAACTAGTAAAGTACTTAAAATAGTAGTTGTTTCTAGGAAATTTCATTCTGTTCTCTTAGGTTTTCTTAGAGGTAAGTTATATATTAAGTATTAATTATCAATAGACTTAGATTTTCTAAAGCTTGAAGTACCATCTCTGTGCTTCCATCCTCAGTTGTCTTAACAGCAGAATAGAATCCTTCCTTTCAGAGACCTCAAAACATTCTTAAGTCTAACAGTCTAGGATTGCTTACTCTTATATCTCAACTTCTCTTACCCTTTCTTGTTTCTTATATGATGTCATCTCCAGAACAACTCCACAACTCTATTAACATAGATGAGACTCTGAGCCTTTTGCAACATCATCTATGGGAAGTAGCCAAGTGCTAGTATACCTCAGAGATTTCAACTAATAATATTCTTGCAAGTCTGATAACTCAACTCTATGACTTATAGACTTTAATATCCAACTCTGCATTCATGGATGTACCCTCATCTGTACTCACTAGACCCCCCTCTCCAGACAACTCTCCTCCATCAAAGAACTCATTATACTGCCTATAATCCAATATACCTCTACTCATGAACTTTACTGGAGATTGCTAAATGAGTCAAGCCTTTTTGAGTGCTTGCTCCCTATATATCTAGTTATTCATGAACCAATTTAATAGAGATCAAGATAAGATACTGTAAGTATTATTCTTCTTTAAGAGTAGTTTGAAAATCTGTTCAGAGAAGAGTCAAACACTAGAGTTTAAGGAGCTCTTTTAAGCCCACTTATTTCTTCTCAATGCTAAAGCTGAGGCTGTCAACAAATCCGAAGGAACCACTTATTGTTAAGACAGCTATTTAGTAGAGAACTACTTAGATGAATTCCAGGCTCTGATATCTAAGGTTGGATATACAGATTTCTACACCATTATTGTTAAGTTCAAATAGGGCCTCTATACCACTATTCAAAGTCAGATAGCCATTTTGCCAGTAGGATGATTAGAGAACACTGATCTAGAAGCATAGTTTGAGGCTGCAAAATGTATAAACTAAGTAAGATAGATCAATGAGGTATTCTAGTCAAATCAACAAGCATCTCTTGCTTTCAATATCAATTTCCAATCTCTATCTAACCAGAGTTTGTTTTCTATCTCTCCCATTGACAGCTTACACTCTCTACTACTTCAGCACTTTAACATCAACCATTGCTAGTGCTGTTCCTAAGTATTCTTATAGATATAGATGTTGTATGCAAACTCTGCTCTCTATCTGCCAAAGGATGTTACTACTACAGAGATTCAAACCATGTCACTTGGAACTGCCCTACAAGGTTAGATGTGTGGCAGTTAACTACTAAGCAACAGAAGGAACTTATGAAAGATTTAAACACCTTAAAGAATATTGAGATTGAACAGTACTTAGAACTGGAGATTATAGAGATTACAGATAATATACTGAGCAACTAGGATTTTGCATAGTGACTAGCAATGTCAGAGTTATAAACAATAGACTTTATTCAATTTTCTTTTCATTTTCATTTTTTTAAAATTTAGGGTTAGGGTTTAGTGTGATATCATGGTCACAACTATCGCAAGTCACATGGCATTATCACAGTCATGGTCACTCAATTATATGGTAATGATAGAATATGGTAGAAACTTCTGGAATAATAATGTTATATAATATGTTTAACACATGTTGACCTTATAGTTTACACATGATTTTTAGAGTAGGCTAGATACAGTAATAGCACAGACCATCTAGTGTAGTATATAAGATAGATACTTTATATTAGGAACTTTATCGAGTTTTCTTGTATTGACCTAATATAAGGTTCATTCACTTGACCAACTCTAAGGTCTTGAGTTTGTAACAAGTAAGTTGTATACCTCTGCCACTAAATAATAGGTTCACTGTACTTTTTATAAAAGAATATAATAACTACAGTGATTCTATAAACACACCTGGCTCTATAGACTCATTGATGTTCTAAATAGGAGAAAAAACTTTCTTAACACTCCACCATTAGTACTCTCAATAATGTCTGGGAAACAATCTGTCTATATCTGTCTATCTTGTTAGAAACCACTGATATATCAAAACTTTTATCTATATATATACTTGTAGACTTTAGAGCTATAGAAATCTTTATTGACTGGAGTTTTGTCAAGAAGCATAATATGAATACTTGAAAGCTCTCCAAGTATATACAAGTGTATAATATTGATGGTACCCTAAATGAGACTGGGTAGATCTCAAAAGTAGTAGATGTTATATTCTACTACAAAATACACTTAGAGCAAACTTTGCTTACTATCTCAAGTTTAGGCAAGCAGAATCTAATTCTTGGTTTCATCTAGCTCAAGGCTTACAGCCTAGAGATTGACTAGTAGAAAGAAGAAGTTGTTATGACCCACTGTCTCACTTACTACATTGGTTGTCAAAATATTTGGAGATTGGATAAACAGCAGATAATGTTATGAACTTAAATCTTTAGAGTTAGGTAAAAGAACAAACTCTTGTATTGGAGTAAACATAAGAGAACTCGATAGAGATTCCTTTACAAACTAGTCTACCTTTTATACTACTACCGGTGGTCTGTGCTCACTACTGTGCCCCCTACCCTAAATGACCATGTATAGAACATGAGGTCAACATGTGGTTTCCATATTGTATAACATCATTTGTTCTAGAACCTTTTACTTTATTCTCCCAAGTTTTGTGACCAATGTTGTGACCACACCATCAGATTGTGACTGATGTGACAGTATGACTAATCACTTCTGACCCTAATCCTACTGTTCTAAAAATAGAAAAATAAAAAGTAAATCCAAAGAAAAATAAAAATGAGAAAGAAAAATAAAATAAATGAAGTTCACTTCTTGCAATCTTGACA
>Ga0157358_1000738_pt1 | contig 13961 bp, 17 predicted proteins | sample AttcapACBM2_FD_111484 | JGI IMG/M metagenome (GOLD analysis project Ga0157358, IMG submission 111484) | Fungus gardens microbial communities from leaf cutter ant in Botucatu, State of São Paulo, Brazil - Atta capiguara ACBM2 | ecosystem: Host-associated > Fungi > Mycelium > Unclassified ...
CTTTCTAAACTCTTGTACAAACTTCTCTATTTTTTTCTCTCCTACTCTATCTTTTTCAATTCTACCATTTTTATCATCTTATTATCTCTACCACCAAATTCTTCTTTTAAGTCTGATAAAAATTCCTCCACAGTTACATAACTCAAGCTTTTATTTTTAGATCTTCTATTATATTCTCTTTCCAAATATCCACCAATTCTTCTTGTATGTATGATAAAACCCACTACACCTGTTCTTTTACTACTGTTTCTCTCATCCTCATCCTGATATACAATCTGCATGTTATCAAGAACTCTAACATCTTTTCTGCCTCCCCATTAAACATTTATGACTTAGCTACTTCTATATTTGACCCAGCGTTGGGTCAGAGAGCTACTGTTGTCTCTTCTCCTCCTCTTCTTTCTATCAGTAACACTTGGATTTATATTTGTATTACTACAAGCTGCTCCTATTGTTGTTTAATAATTTGTTTATAGTTGATTAAGATATATTGACTCATGTTGTAGTAGAAAGGGAGTGAATCAATTAGAGTAGGTAATAATGACTGTGGTGAGGTATAAGAAGTAAGTGTTATAACTTAAGACTTATAAAGTGAAGTCAAAAAAAGAATCTTGTATTAAAGTTAATACAAGAGAACTTGATGGAGTTCCAAGTACAAGAATGTCTACCTTATATATGCTAGACTACTAATCCATGCTACACTAACCTTAGCCTACCCTAAATGACCATGCATGTTTCTTAAAGTCAACATATGTAATATATGCTATATGCTATTATCTTGTTCTAGAACTTTCTATGATATTCTATATGATACATGATTATGTGACTGTGACATGTGACATGTGACCAATGTATGACACTATGACATGTCATGTGACAGTTTGTGGCATCATGCTAACTCCCAACCCTAAGTCTGAATAATAATAAAAAATAGAAAATAAAATAAAATAAAGAACAAAAGTAAAGTCTACTATCTTTGACTCTGACATTACCCCCCTTCAAGATTTCTTCTCTGGAGAAACTAACTTCCATTTTTGCCAGTTCCTTTTCAACTTCTTTAAATATTCTGCTTTGAACTTTCTATCATTCTATCTATACAATATCTTTGCTATATATTTGTCTGGTAACTCTCTCCTACTAAAGTCTCTCTCTTTAACCATATCTAACTTCTTCTATTATCTAACTTCTACATCCATCCTCACTTCAAACTCAGCTACTATTTTCTTTGGATTTTCTAAGTCTTTCTCTTTGTCCTAAGTATTATGTTCTGCTGTAAATCCCTTCCATCATACCAAATATTTTTCCACTCCTCTTATTTTTCTTTTATTTAAAATTTTTTCAACCTCCCATTCTTCAACTTTCTTTACTTCTACCAGTTTTACTTTTTTTTTACTTTTTGCTCCCCTACTTATTTCTTATATTGTACTATCTAACTGACATTCAAAACTAAGTGAATTCTCATTGGAGTAAGTAGTCATAATTTAACTGCATTAGTAGAAACTACTTTGTTGATAAAATATAAGCCAATATATTGGTCTACTAGCTTCTTTGCTGGTCTTTTCTTGAACACCAAGTCTTTTATACTTAATATTACTTTATCTTCTTTTTTCCATTCTTTAGTTTTCTTTCTCCTCTTATCTGCTTGCTACTTCATTTCCTCTTGAGCCTTTCTTAATACTGCTCCTGCTTTCTCTTGTACTTTTTTCATTCTTTCTGCAAATTTTATCACCTTCTCTACTTTTCCTTTCCTTTTAATATCTGCCTCTATTCTCAACTCTCTACTATAATTCACTATAAATAGAGATACTTTGGTTGCTGAATGTGTTTTGTTTATTATTCAAGTTTTTGGTTCATTCTCTCCATCTGACCATCTGTTTGAGGATAGAATAATATTGACAACTTTCTCTCAATTCTCAATATTTTATTCAGCTCTCTTGTTAACTTTGCTGTAAAATATGGTTTCCAATCTAACACTACACTCTCTGATAACTTATGCAACTTTCATACATTATCTCTAAACAACCTTACTAATCCTTTTGCTGATGTTCCCTCTATTGTTGCCACAAAATATATTATTTTGAACAACTTATCATATACTACTAAGATCATGTCCTTTTCTGCTACTAATAGCAATTTTATAATAAAGTTCACTATCAGATATGTCTATAGCTTCTCTGGTACCTCACTCAATTTCAACTTTTCTGCTGGTACCTTTATTATTATGATTTAAGACTCAAAGTGTTAAGTTAAGGAAAGAATCTTATATTAGGATTAATACAAGAAAACTCAATGGAGTTCCAAGTATAAGAATGTCTATCTTATATATGCTAGACTACTGGTTCATGCTACACTAATTTTAGCCTATTCTAAAAAGCTATGTATTTTTCTTAAGGTCAACATATATAATGTTATCTTATTCTAGAATCTTCTATGATATTCTATGTTTCATGTGATTGTGTGACTGATGTGTAACATTTTATAACAGTCTCATATGACATCATATTAATCTCTAACCCTAAATCTAAAATAGAAAATAAATAAAAAGAAAATAGAAATAAGAATAAAATAAAGTCTATTATCTTTGATTCTGACATTACTCTTCTTTCAAGGTTTCTCCTCTGGAGTAACTAAATTTTATTTTTACCAGTTTCTCTCCAACTTCTTTAAATACTCTACTTCAAATTTCCCATCATTCTATCCATATAACATCTTTGTCATATAATTCCCCAGTAATTCTCCTCTTCTAAAGTCTCTCTCTTCTACTAAGTCCAACTTCTCTTGTCATCTTACTTCTACATTTATTTTCTTCTTAAATTCCACTACTACTTTCTTTATATTTTCTAAGTCTTTCTCTCTTTTCCAAATATCATGTTCTACTGTAAACTTCTTTTATTGCACCAAGTAATTTATCATTCCTCTTATTTTTCTTTTATTTATTTTTTCCACTTTCTATTCTTCAACTCCTTTTACTTCTACCAGTTTTACTTCTTTTATTTATCCTTCCACCTGTTCTTTATATTGTACTATCTAACTGACACTCACTACTGGGTAAATTCTCATTGAAGTGGGAAGTCATAATTTGACTGTATTGGTAGAATCTATCTCATCAATGAAATATAAATTAACATATTGGTCCACTAGCTTCTGTACCAGTCTTTCTTTGAATACCAAGTTCTTTATACTCAACATGACTTTATCTTCTTTCTTCTATTCTTCAGTCTTCTTTCTTCCTCTATCTGTCTATTACTTCATCTCTTTCTAAGCCTTTCTCAGTGTTATTCCCACTTCTTCTTGTACTTTCTTCATTCTCTCTACCAATTCTGTTGTTTTTCCTACTTTTTCTTTTCTTCTAATATCTACTCTCATTCTCAACTTTCTACCATAGTTTGCTATAAACAGAGATACTTTGGTTGCTAAATGTACTTTATTGTTGACTGCAAATTCTGTTGATGCTAACTATTTTAGCTAGTTCTTTTGTCTATGATCTATGAAGAATCTGAGATACTGTTCCAACTCTTGATTCATTCACTCTGTTTGTCTATCTGTTTGTGAATGGAAAGATATTGATAGTTAAGTCTCAGTTCCTTCATCAACTCTACTGCAAACTGTGATTGTTAGTCTGAGACTATACTTTCTAGTAAACCATACAACTTCCATACATTATCTTTAAACAACTATACCAACCCTTCTACTAATGTTCCCTCTGTTGTTACCATGAAATGTATTATTTTGAACAATCTGTTGCAGACTACTAGAATTGCATATTTTCTAGCTACTAATAGTAACTTAGTTATGAAGTCAACTATTAAGTGTGTTCATGGCTTTTCTGGTATCTTACTTAACTTTAGCTTTCCCACTGGTATCTCTGTCCTATTCTTCATCCTCTAACACATATCACAACTATCCATATATTTTTCTATATCTCTCATTATTCCCAGCCATCAGTAATTTCCTATTACCAACTTTGTTGTTTTTCACCTTTCTCTATGTTCTGCTACTAATACATTATGATGCAACTAGATTATCTCTACCCTTGATTCCTCATTCTTTAATATACACACTTTTTCTCTCTTCAATACTAAATCTCCTTTAATCTACCATTTCTTCTCTCAAAATTTCTTAACTTCTGCTTTCTTTATTTTTTCCACTACTCTAACTACCTCTTTGTCTTTACTCTTAGCTATTTTTATTTTTTCTAATATATCTACCTCAGGTTCTTTTATTACTACTTTTGTTAAATTATGAATCTATTATTCCTTAATTAGTGTTTGATTTTCATTGTCTTTTTCTACTCTTACTTTCCAGTCTGGTTTCCTACTAAGTCTATCTGTTTTCCCCATTTTTGTTCCTAGAACATGCTTTAAAGTAAGATAAAATCTGGACAAGTATAGTGTCTAATGAACTTACCTAATCATGTCTCTTATTTAATTTCTGTATATTTATAAAGTACTCCAAATTCCTATAGTCTGTCAAAACCTCAAACTTGAACTTTGCACTCTCTAACAAATGCTTCTAGTTTTCTAATTCTCCTATTACTGCTAATATCTCCTTGTCATGAATTTTGTAGTTCCTCTCTATCTCATTTAGAAATTTTGAGAGATAAGCTACTAGTCTCCATTATCTATCCTTACACTTAATAGAAAATATCCCTCCTGTTACATAGTCAAATGTATCTACTTCCATTCTTATTTTTTTATCTAAGTCTGGTGCTGCTAATACCAGTTTTTTTTGTAAACATCTTTTTCAGCTCTTGAAACATTTTCTTCTGTCTCCCTGTCCAGTCACACTTCTGATTTTTTTTGACCAAATCATTAATAGTCTGGCTATCATTGCAAAATTTTTGATGAACTGCTGATAGTAGTTGGCAAGTTCCAAAAACTTCTATAAGTCTTTAACTTCTTTTGGAGTTATCTATTCCAATACTTCCTTTATCTTTTCTTTCTTCATCTTAATTTCCTCTGGTCCTATTACTACTCCTAGAAATCCTACTTCTCTAACCTTATACTTACATTTTCCTAGTTTTATATATAAATTGTTTTCTGTCAACCTCTTTATTACTTCTTCTACTATCTTATTGTATTCTTTCTCTTCTTCTGTTCCTACTATAATGTTATTTATGAAACTTGCCACTTCCCCAGTGTTGATCAAGTCCCAAAGGATTTTGTTTATAATCATTTGAAATGTCACTAGGGAATTTGTTAGTCCAAAAAACATTACAGTTGGTTCAAATAATCCTTCTGGAGTCATGAATACTGTCTTCCACTTATCTCTCTCCTTTATCTGTACATTATTATAACCCCATTGTAGATCTAACTTAGTAAATACTTTCTTTATACCTATATTTTCTATAATATCTGAAATTAAGGGTAAGAGATAATTGTTTTTAATTGTCCATTTATTTAAATACTAATAATCCTAAACCATATATTTCTTACCATCTTTTTTTCCTATAAAAAACACTAGTGCCATTTGAGGTGATTTTGAGGGCCTAATATACTATTTTCTCAATTATTCTTTAATGAACTCTTGTACTTCTCTCTTTTCTTTCTTTAACAGCAGATACACTTTTCTCTTCCTCAGCACAAACCCTTCTTTTACCTCTATTGTATAATCCCATAACTTTTTCATCAGCATCCTTTTACTTGCTTTCTTTCCAAAGATATATATCCACTAATGAAATTATTCTAGTACCAACTTCTTTACTCATTCCTCCTCATTCCAAATCTCCCATTCTTTTACTACTTTCTTTACTCCATTGTTCTTTTCTTTTTTGGTTTTTTCTTCCTTTTTCTTTTTTTCTCCTTTCTCTGTTCCTTCTCTTCTTGTTTCTTTCCTTCTTTCTCTTTTTTTTCTTCTTTTGCTTCTGCTATCTTGATTTTCTCTGCTTTGGTTTCTACTGCTTACAATACTTCTCTGGACATCTCATCATTTTTATCTCTCTTATCTTCCAGTCAATTTCAGAATTATGGCATACAAGCCATGACATCCCCAAAATCACACTCCATTTCTGATCTCAATCACATCAATCTCCATTCTTTCCCTATGCCCTTGATAATAAATATTGATTTCTACTATATGTTCAATAGATATCTCCTTGTTAAAGAAACTGTTCACATTTCTTATATATATAGATCTTTCTATTTTTTTCAATTTGGATCCCTGCTTTCTAGCAAGCTCTGAACTTATGACTAGTCCCATTGCTCCACTATCCAATAATTCTTTCACTGCTACTCCTTTATGTGTGTCAATCTTTTCAAGCTCAATCTTCACTGTAACTTCTCTCAACATATCCTCATTATCTAGATTATAGCAAGATTTATTTTCCATTACTATAGAGAGCATTGCAAACCTATTGTAATTACTAGAGCCTAGTTGAGAACTACCAGACTCTCTTCCCCATTTAAATTACTCTGTCTATTTTTTTCATAATTAATCCTCTTCTCTTGTCCCACTATCCACCTTCATGGTATATGAGTCTTGCCAAGGTGCAGATTCTATCCATTGATTCAGGTTCACTATAGTTGCATTTGTTCTCTCCACTCTCTCTATTAGAGCAGGCTCTGCCAGTACCTGCTGTTGAATCTCTTGTCTTCTAGGCCAGACCTAGGGCTGAGACAGTTGTTACCTTTGTGCACTACTAGCATTTACTGGTATGTTTAACCTTAGAGCTTGATTTCCTGCTTCTCTCCTTTCTCTTAACTTTTCTTCTTCTCTCTTACTCTTCTTCCAGTTCTTATTCAGATTTGTTGTTTTCTCATACTATTACTCAATATTTCTGGGTTGGCATTCTAACTCTATTTATTTCTCATTTGAACTCCTCAATTAAAGGCCTTCTCTCATAGCTGCTTCCTCTTGCTGCTCTTTTAAATTTCTGAACAAATTCCTTTATTATCTTATTCCCTTGTTCTATTCTCTTCAACTTTGCCACCTTTATTGCTTTCTTATCTCCTTCTCTGAATTCCCTTTTTAAATCTGTTAAAAACTTCTTAGTTGTTTTGTATTCCAAGTTTCCTGACTTTGAATCTTCTAAGACATTCTCCTTCCAAACATTCACTAATTCCTTTTGTATATATGATAGCATCTACTGAATTCATTCCTCAACTGCTGCTTTTCTCATCCTCATTCTTATGAATAATTTGTATGCTGTTATAAATCCCAAAACTTTTCTATAGTCTTATCAAATGTTTGTAGCTTTGCCACTTCTACATTAGACTCTGTGTTGGATCTAGAAATCTCTACTTCTCCTACTTCTCTTAGTTTTGCTTGAGAAATCAGCATCTGTAAGGCTGCTACTTGCTCTTATTGCTAATGGACCAGCTGCTCTAGATTTATTAAGCTATGTTAACTCATATTATGGTATTATAGTGGTGAATCAATGAGTAAGAGTAATGATGAGAATGTGTAAAAGGGTAGGGCAGAACTAGTACTAGTTTCTCCCTCAGATTCATACTCTGAACTTGACTTAATCTTAGTAAGTGTTAGCAGGCCCTCTTCAAGTCTTACCTCATATTATCTACTAATTACTTATTTTACTGACTATTGTTTTAAGAAAATTGTATACAATTTTGTCTCAAGAATGATGTTCTATACTAGACAGTGTTAAAACAACTAGATAAAAGAGCCAAGTACTTCAAATCTCCAGGAAATTCTAAGAGAGTAGAATAGAAATTCTTGAAGATAATGACTACTTTATATATTAACAGGTCTATTCTAATGTGTCAGAATTCCGATTACATAAGCAAGGAATGATGATACTTAAGTAATCAGAAACAGTTTATAATAGAGAAACTAAAATAGAAGAGAGCTAGAATGCTTAGCAGATATTTCCAGAACATGGGAAAGTAGATAATCAGATACACAGATAATACTAGAAAACTTGAGAAAACCACAGAGTGTTGCAAAAGAGCAAGGGAGTGTATAAAAGGAAGTTTAATGATATATCTAGATAGTTGGAAGTATTGGTATGTAGCTTAAAGAGGTCCAGAGTGTGGGAAATTGGATAAGCAAATAAGTGCAAATGTGAAAAGGGGTCACAGAACATGGATCAGCTAAAAAATGTGGAAAAGAAAAGCCTTAGAAGAGCCATCCTCCTTACAAATAGGGTCTTAGAGACATTTGCTGTTTTCTTATATATATAGACCACAAGTAGATGTTGTAGCACAAAGCTCCTACATAAAAGATACAGTAATCTACTAAATACTGCATATTTTAATAATGAGTACATCTAGCAAGAGACCTGTGCTTGGTCCCAACTGTCTATAGCAATCTTCTGATAGCTACTACCAACCTCTTAAGCTTAGGGTCTGGCCTTATCTTTTTGACTTTAGGCAGTATTGCCCTTGATCAAGGATAAATAAAGAGTAATTTTGAGAGTGCCTGGTGCTGAGCAGTCTCAGAAGTGAAAATTGAGTTCTAATATTATGATTCAAGACTCAAAGCATTAAGTCAAAAAAAGAACCTTATATTAGAGTTAATATAAGAAAACTTGATGGAGTTCCAAGTACAAGAATGTTAACCTTATATATGCTAGACTACTAATCTGTGCTATACTAACCTTAGCCTACCCTAAAAAGCCATGTATTTTTCTTAAGGTCAATATATGTAAAATATACTATATAATGTCATCTTGTTCCAGAACCTTCTATGATGTTCTATGTTCTATATGATTATATGACTGTGACTTGTGACCAATGCGTGACAGTTTATAACAGTCTTGTGTAATGTCATGTTAATCTCTAATCCTAAGTTTGAAATAGAAAATAAATGGAAAGAAAATAAAAATAAGAAAGAAATGAAAATAAAATAGAGTCCACTCAGTGGACATCTTTGATCCTGACATATGTTCTATTCTTCATCCTCTGGCACAAATAACATTTCTCTACATATTTTCCTATATCTTTTATTACTTCAGACTACTAGTAATTTCTTATTACCAACTCTATTGTTTTTTATCTTCCTTCATGTTCTGCCACTAGTATATCATAGTACAACTGGATTATTTCCACTTTTAACTCCTCATCCTTTAACACATATATCTTATCTTTCTTAGTACTAAGTCTCTCTTTATTTGCCACTTGTTTCCTCACAATACTTTAACTCTAGCTTTCTTCATCTCCTCTACCACTCTAACTACCTCCTCATCTTTATTCCTAGCTATTTTTTTCCTAATTTTCATTGTTCTTTTCTACACTTACTTTCCAGTCTAATCTCTTATTAAAACTATCTGCTTTCTCTATTTTTATTCCTAGTATATGCTTTAAAGTGAAGTTAAATAGAGTGTCCAACAGGCTTGTCTTCTGTTCAACTTCTGTGTCTTCATAAAATATTTCAAGTTCTTATAATCTGTCCAAACCTTGAATTTGAACTTGGCATCTTTCAGCAAATGTCTCCAATTTTTCAACCTCCTTATTATTGCTAATATCTCTTTATTATGTATCTCGTAATTTCTCTTGTCTCATTTAGAGACTTTGAGAGAAAAGCTACTGGCCTCCATCATATATCTTTGCACTCTATAGATAGTATATTACTCATTACATAGTCTGATGCATCTACTTTCATTCTCATATTTAGTGCTACTAACACTAGTTCTTTTGTGAGTCTCTTCTTCAACTTCTTAAATACTTCTTTCTGTTTCTCTGTCCAGTCCTACTTCTGATCCTTTTGAACCAAATTGTGTAATGATCTGGCTATTACTGCATAATCTTTGGTGAATTACCAATAGTAATTAGTGAGTCCCAAAACTTTCTTTATGTTCTTAACTTCTTTTAGAGTTAGTTAGTCTAATACTTCCTTTATTTTTTCCTCCTCCATCATAATTCCTTCTGGTCTGATTACCACTCCTAAAAATTCTACCTCCTTAACCTTTCACTTGCATTTTTCTGGTTTTACATATAAATTATATTTGTTAACCTCTTCACTACTTCTTCTACTACCTCATCATGTTTTTCCTCTTCTTCCATTCTCACAATGATATTGTCAATGAAGCTTGCCACCTCCCTAGTATTGATCAAATCCTATAGGATCTTGTTTATCATCATTTGAAATATTGCTAGAGAGTTGGTTAGTCCAAAGAACATAACTGTAGATTCAAATAATCCTTCTGGAGTTATAAATGTCACCTTTCACTCATCTTTCTTTTTTATTCATATATTATTATATCCCCATCTCAAGTCTAACTTTGTAAATAATTTTTTGATACCAATATTTTTTACAATGTCTGAAATCAAGGGTAAAGGATAATTGTTTTCAATTGTCCACTCATTTAAATATCTATAGTCCTGAACCATATATTTCTTACTATCTTTTTTTCCCACAAAAAATATAGGTGCTGTTTGAGGTAACTTTGAGGGTCTGATGTACTCTTTCTCAGTTATTCCTCAATGAACTCATGCATCTCTTCTCTCTCTTCTCTTGATAGTGGATACACCTTTTCCTTCCTTGGCATAAACTCTTCCTTTGTCTCAATCACATGATCCCACAACTTCCTTATTGGCATTCTCTCACTTACTTTCTTTCTGAAGACATAGATTCATTTATAAAACCTTGGAGAAACCAATTTCTTAGCCTCTTCTTCTGACTTTGTTGCTTCTTTTTCTTTGTCCCAAATTTTCTACTTCTCTACTATTTTTTTTTACTTCTATCATCCTCTCCTTTTTTGGTTTTTTCTTCTTCTTTTCTTTTTTCTTCAATTCCTTCTCCTTCTTCTTTTCTTTCTCTTTTTGTTTTTGCCACTCTAGTTTTTCCTGCTATAGTCTCCATTATTTCTCACACTCTTCCAGACATCTCATCATCTTTACTTCTCCAGTCCTCCAATCAATTTCAGGATTATGGTGTGCAAGCCATAGTATTCCCAAAATCATGTTCCACTTCTGTTTTCCAATTATATCAATCTATATTCTCTCTCTGTATCTCTGATAATAAATATTAACTTCTACTATATGCTCAATAGGTTCTTTCTTGTTAAATAATCTATCTATGTTCCTCACATATATTAGTTTTTCTATTTTCTTCAGCTTAAACACTTTCTTGCAAACTCTGAGCTCATAACTAATCTTATTACACTACTAGTTACTTCTTCCTAGGTGTCAATCCTTTTTAAACCAATCTTCACTTCTATTATCTAGGTTGCAGCAAGATGTATTTCCCATTACTCTACTGAGCATTGCAAACCTATTATAGTTACTAGAACCTGATCAAGAACTATCAGGTTCTCTTTTCTATTTAAATTACTAGTATTCTAATTGTCTTCATAATTCACTCTTCTTCATTGTCCAATGATTCTTCAATTTCTATAATTCCTTACCAAATGTTCAAACTCTCTACAGCTATAGCAATTCCTTTCTTGATTCATATTGATTGCATATAGGTCATGCCTTGACATGAACCCTACCTGTTGGTTTGGGTTTATAACTAACACATTTTTTCTTTCTACTCCCTTCATTAGTATAAGCCCTGTAGGCATCTGTTATAAAGGAATCTCCTGTCTTCTTGGCCAGACTTAGGGCTGAGACAATTATTACCCTTATACCACTATATTCTGCCTCTGAGCTAAGGCTCCTGTTTCTCTTCTTTCTCTCAATCTTTCTTCTTCCCTTCTACTCTCTCTTTAATGTCTATCCAAGTTTGTCACTCTTTTATACCACTGCTTGATATTTCTGGACTAGTATTCTAACTCTATAAGTCTTTGCTTAATAATCTGTTCATCTCTCATTTAAATTCTTCTATCAACAGCTTCTCTTTATAACCACTTTCTCTTGCTACTCTTCTAAACTCCTATACAAATTTCTTCATCATTGTATTTTTGTCAGGAGTACAGTATGAAGTATATATATAGTACCAGCCAGATGTCAAAGCTAAGCTTGACATTGCATACTTTTAGCATAACTGGTTCAGTGGCTGGTCTGTTCCTAACAATTTTCCTGTTCTACTTTCTTCAGCTCTGCTACTTTTATTGTTTTATTATTTCCTTCTCCAAACTCCTTTTTGAAATCTGCTAAAAATTTTCCTATTATTGTGTATTTCAATTCTTCTGCTTCCAAATTCTCCATGACATTTTCCTTCCAAATATCTGCTAATTCTCCCTATATGTATGACAATATCCATTGGATCTACTCCTCTACTGAATCATTCCTTATTCTCATTCTTATGAAAAGTCTACATGCTGTTAAAAATCCCAAAACCTTTTCTGCTTCCCTATTGAATATTTGTGGCTTGACTACTTCTATGTTTAATCCAGTATTAGGTTGAGGATCTCTGCTACTACTCCTGTTCCTACTTCTTCAGTCAATTATACCTATATATTAGCAATTTACTTCTGGTGCTGTTGGATTAACTGCTCAGTTTGAGTTGACTTATATTGTTATAAGATAGTAGAGATGATGATAAGGATAGTGGTATAGAAGGTGATGAAGTATAAAGTAATAAGATAGTGCTGGTGCTGATCTCTTCCTCAGATTTGTACTCTAAACTTAATGCTATTTCTGTAAGTGCTAGTAGGTTCTCTTCAAGTCCCACCTCACATTGTTTACTAACTATCTATTAAGTAACTACTATTGTTATGGTGCACTTGAACACTAACATTTTTCCTTGATTTTTCTTAATTTGATATTTCTTTTTGTTTGACTTTTCTTTTGTTTTCTTTTGCTTTTTATTTTTATTTTGACAATGAAGAGGCACATGACTGTGGTCACATGACACATTACATAATGTAAGGTCATAGGCCTAGAATTTGGGAAAAAGAACTAAAAAAATAATATCAGAGCATATGTGGTTAATACATAGTGGAAGTATGGACTACATATGGACATTAGGGTAGGGCTATTTATTATTAGCATAGACCATAAGAACTTTGTATAAATAGGGTAGCAGTATATTGGGGACTTCTTGTTGAGTTCTCTTGTAATCTCCACTTAATATCTGCCTTGAGATTTATTACTTGTGTTACTATTAGTCTTTTGACTAGTGGTTTCCACAACAACTACCTTAATCAAATTTGTATACAAATATCCATAAGAAGAGAATGCCTATTCTAAATAGGGTTATAAGAGTCTCCACCATTCTCTTACATGAACTAATTACAAGTGGATCACCAGTACAAAGCTACTATGCAAAAAAACTAACTAACACATTTACAAAAGATAATATATTTAAGGTATTTTAGTGGACTTTAATACAAACTGAACAGCTAAACTTCTCCTATATTGTGACTTAAAATCTTGTATAAGGGCAGAAGACAACTTTTGTATTAAGTAACATCAAAGAACTCAATAGAGTCCTAAGTACAAACTAGTTTACCTTATATACTACAGACTGTGGTCTATGCACATACTACAACTACTCTACTCTAAAATACATATGCTTTTTATAAAACTAACATGTTATTGCTATATTATATGATATTATTTGTTTCAGAACCTTCTACAACCTTCTCTATATTACATAATCATGTGATAGTTGTGACTTTGACAGTAATATCATGCTAAAAAGAACCTGTATTCTATACCAAAATAAGTCACACACCATCATCAAGTCAGGAGACAGTAGGCCAAAACTTTTTTTAAAAAAGCCAAACCCTAATCCTAAGTAAAAAATAAAATAAAATGAAAATGAAACTAAAAAGAAAAAGAAAAAGAGAAAATAAAATAGAGTCTATGGTTTATAACTCTGATATCCTGTCTAGCTAGTATATTTCTTATATTTAGAGCCCAATGATTCTTCTTGACTAAAGAATAGTGCTGTCTCTTAGTTAAGAATAATAAGAGAATAAGTTCGAGAGTGCCTGGTGCTGAACAGTCTCAGAAGTGAAAATTGAGTTCTAATATTATGATTCAAGACTCAAAGTATTAAGTCAAAAAAAGAACCTTATACCTTATATTAGAGTTAACATAAGAAAACTTGATAGAGTTCCAAGTACAAGAATATCTACCTTATATATGCTAGACTACTAATCTGTGCTACACTAA
>Ga0157358_1000742_pt1 | contig 13914 bp, 2 predicted proteins | sample AttcapACBM2_FD_111484 | JGI IMG/M metagenome (GOLD analysis project Ga0157358, IMG submission 111484) | Fungus gardens microbial communities from leaf cutter ant in Botucatu, State of São Paulo, Brazil - Atta capiguara ACBM2 | ecosystem: Host-associated > Fungi > Mycelium > Unclassified ...
ACTCCTATTGCCCCGAGTGGAGATTTCAATGTTGAGACACTGACAGGAGTAACTCTGTCATAGAAGACCAAGTTGAATAGGAGTATCTCCACCATGGAAGACGGAATATCTGGAGGGTTGCAGCACTGCCTTGAGATGTGTTGCGAGAAGAGTGGCCGCCATGGAAGGCGGGCTTGTATGGTTTGGAGGTGGTTTTACCGTGGGGACGTTATTCCAGACAGGAGGACTTGCATATGACACAAGTTAAGAAAAGAACCTTATATTAGGATTAACACAAGAGAGCTTAATAGAGTTCCTAGTACAAAGTTGTCTATCTTAAATATGCTAGATTAATGGTCTATGCTATACTATATCTAATGTACTCTAAAGGCCATATATATTACATGTTATTGACATATGGTATATATTGTATCTTAGAGACCTTAGAGTAGGTCAAAGAGAAAGAATCTTATATTGGGTAATACAAGAGAACTCAATAGAGAGTTTTTAGTACAGAACTATCTACCTTATATACACTAAGTTACTGGTCCATGCTACAGTACCATGAACCTATCCTAAAGGCCATGTATTATCCTTAAGATCAACATATATCAAATATGTTGTAATGATATCATTTCTTCTAAAATCTTCTACTATTTTCTATTGTGATATATAATTGTGTGACTGTGACTGCTGTGTGACAATTTGTGACTGTGACATGTGACATCATGCTAACCCTAGTCCCAAGTTCCAAAAATTGAAATTGAAAGTAAAATAAAATAAAAATAAAAAAGAAAAATAAATTTTGTTAAGTCTATTATTTGTAATTCTAATAGTATAATATTATCATTCTGTGAACTTTTGCATCTTTCCATGTGTCACATGATCATGTGACTTGTGATGGTGATATGTGTGATAGTCACATACAATATTATACTAATATTAATATTAAATTTCAATTTTTAAAAAACAAATGAAAAATAAAATAAAAAAATAGAGAAGAAAACAAAAATAAATAGAGTCTACTGTATTTAACTCTGACATGCTTAGTATTGTCCAATATTTAGATATTGCTCTGTTCTAATTGTTGTTACTGTAACCTTTTTTCTTTTTTTAGTAGATTTATTAGATGTTTTTGTTATGATCATAACCTTAGACTTGGCTTAGTTTGCATATTGTAGCAATCACTAGTCAAAATAACCAATAGACTACTAAGATAAACTTATTGACAAAGTATCTTGTAGAGATTACAAGAGAACTCAATAAGAAGTCTCTAATATATTTCTATACTATTTATACAAAGAAATTATGGTCTATGCTAGCAATAGATATTATTTGTTCTAGTCCTTTTTATTATATTCAGACTTATAACATCACATCATGTGATACATCATGTAACTGTGGTTATATACCTCTTTATCATCTAAAATAAAATCAAAATCAAATCAAGAAAAATAGATAAAAAGAAAAAGAAATCAAAATAAAATATTAGAGTCTAAATATACTATAACATTGCAACTTAGGCAAAGACTTGAGTAAGAGTGAGGAATGCTTTAATTAGTAAAACATAAGGATACAGAATAGTATCTACAACTATATATACTTACTAATTATAAGTAATATATGAGATGTTTTTAAGGAAGAAATGAGAAAAACATGAGGAAACCTCCTCTATTACATAAGGCACTAACTAATATTACATAAGATAAAGGCAAGGCACAGTAAATGGTGAGCCCAGAATGAGAAACAGTCCCCAGCATATATTCAGTATTATTATGACTTAGGTTCAAGGGTTAGGACATAAAACTACTCTTGTATTAAGTAACACAAGGGAACTCAATAGAGTTCCTACTACAATCTAGTCTACCTTATATATCTTTTGGCAATGGTTCATGCTAAGCTAATTCTAACCTACCCTAAAGACCATGCTTTATTTATAAGACTAACATGCCATTGCCATGTTGTATAACTTTATCTTGTTCCAGAACCTTCTACATTTTTCTCTATATCATGTGAGTGTAGGACTATTGTAACTGTGACTGATCTATGATGTCATGTGTCCTCTTCTTTGTCTATATCCAGAAATAAAGAAAAAGAAATAAAAACTCCAAAATAAAATGAAGAAAAAGAAAAAGAAAAAGATAATAAAACTAAGTCTATTATTCCCAACTCTGACAAGTATAATGTAAACTCCTGTAAAATACAAGGTTATCAATTATGTGATTATAACAGTTTCTATTATAGTTTCTGATTATCTAGATATTATTATTCTTTGGTTATATCAGTGTTATTCTACCAGATTAGAATAGACTCTAGTAGTATTCAGAATAGTTATTGCCTCCAGAAGTCCTCATTCTGTTTTCTTAGAACTTTCTAAAGGTGAGTACTACTTATACTTCATTAATCAAGATACTTGAAACTTCTTGGAAATTGTAAAAGTCTGCTAAACCCTGTAGACTCTGCCAGTTATCCTAACATAATTCATAGAGATAGAGAGGTGTTACTAAAGATCTTCTGAAGTGTTTGATCTAATGTCTGTATTAAGTATAGTTTATACTTGAGATAGAAGTTTGCAAATAATAGTATCAGAGTTTGTCTCTCTAAACCCAAACTCTGGGTTATACAAATTTTTTTTGTATTAATCCAATATAAGATTTCTTTTGTTATGATTTCTATCTTATGTCTTATAGATGTTTACCTCATACATGCCATAACTTAGACAGATGTTGGGGTTTATTTCATCTTAGACTTCTATTTACTATGCCTTGTATTCTCCTCATGTTATATTAGTCAGTGATTTATGTAGTAGTAAAGGCCTTCTCATATCCTTCTCATTTCTCCTTTATTATTTTCTCAAGGAGACATTATCACAAAATGAATTACTCACTTATTTGTGATATCTGAACCTTGGGTATACTCTCAGAGGTTTAGAAGTCATTCATGACAATAATGATAAGAGATAAATAATTTTGTTAAGTCTAAAGTCTAATTCTTAGACATGAAAGTATATATACAAAATAGTGATGGTCTGTGCTCACATGATTAAAACTCATACCTGGTGGAGCTATTATCTGTCATAGTAGATGTCAGGCTAATTTTAGAAGGTAACTAATTATGTTACTATATTGATATGTTTGTATCTTTATGAATACTGATCTTTATATGATGTATGATATATAATTAGAAATTATTTGATGAGTGTTTTCAAATACAAGTTTGATTGTGAAAATTGGTTCAGTTGTTTCTGAAATAATAGCCAATGAAACTTGTAGTTACTAATGGTCTGATATTTTAGTAATCTATTGTCACTTTTGTATATCCTACATATGTGCAAATAGTCCTTATTTAAGGCCTTTCAGTGCAACTTGGTTTATGAGAATCAGTTTACTGGTTGTGGAAATACAAGTTAAAGCAAGAAAACAATATATAGCTAGAAGCAAAAAATATCTAGTTAAAATGACTCTCAAAAAAGTTAAACCAAAAACACTATAGATTCTTTAAGATTATAAAGAAAATGGAATAAGAACTGTTATTATACTAGAAAACACTTTTCTATGAAAACAAATAATCTTTTAAGGTTTGTAAGTATATAAGACTTCTTTAAGGGCATTAGTAAGAAGATCTTACACTTCTAGATGACACCTCAGGTTCTCTCATGCAAACATCAGTTTGAGAGGTAGTGTAGTAGCCATTGATCAAACTAGATCTTGAGTAGAAGAAATTTTTAGTGTTAAGAAACACCATTTGCAAATGACTAGTTATAAAGTGTATGTACTTGTAAGAGAGTTTTGCCAGATTACAAACATTTAGATAGTTGAGTAAGGCAAGAACATACTAAATCAGAAGCCAACATAGTTCAGAATGGAAGAGTGAGAAGAAGCAGCTATGGAAATAGTAAAAGAAGAATGAAATGGACTTTTGTGAGTAGAAATCAATTATTGAATTGATGTCAGGTTGCAGATAAAGAAATGACTATATGCTTGTAAGACCTCAGAGAGTTTCATTATGGTTTTAGTCTCCATTCTCTAGTTTTATTCTTTGTATTTTTAGAATAATATATAAGCCATGAGTGGAGGGAAGTAAGAGGAAGGACCCTTATCTGAATACTTCTACTTGAGAGCAGTTTAGGCTCTATTTTATTGAGTAAGCATCATTAGTACCTGGTACTGCTATCACTTTTAGATGAGTTTCAGAGATTTCTAGCAGTCTGAAAAAGGCTGGTAAGATAAGTATCAGTTAGTATCTTCAGTCATAAGGTTTGACTTGAAAAGTACCTTTGGGGTACATCACCTAGAATAGATAGTGTTATCAGAGGCTCTTAAGGAGCTTTGCAATTTATTTACTAGATTTTATAAAGAAACTTCTTACATAGTGTAAGGTTCACCACTTAGGAGTGTGTTAACAAGGAAAAGTATTTATGAGCAAATGCTACTTATATATTCCTTTCAATATTCTTCCTAATTTCATTATTTTGCATTCATAAAAGCCCTTTGAAGAGTTTTATATATTCTAATCTTCTTTTATATTATTATTTATACATCTTTTATTGATTTCTGATGCTGATATTGTCCACTTTGAATTCTTCAGCATACAGTTAAGGGCTTGTGTTGCATAGTTCTTGTTGTACCCCAGTATAATCTATTTTCTGTTTGATCTTTATCAGCATTCCAACTAGAATTACCAGAAGGATAGGTAATACACAATATATTTAATAAAGACTTGTTGACATAATATAAAGTGTTATAAAACGAAAGTGTGGACAGACTTTAGGGTTAGGGTTAGAACAGATAAGATATAGTAGTAGTATTATTATTAGTCTACAATGAGAGAGAGAGAGGGCATGTGACTGGGAAGTCACATGACATGATGTCATAGGCCTAGAGAAGTTTAGAGTAGTCTAAAAGAACTTAGAATATAGAAGGATTAGAAAGAGTCTAAGGTTAGGATGATGTCAAGGGACATGGGTTCCTCATGGTGTACACATAGTGTATGCATGGTCAATGGAGATTAAAGAGTATGATATCAGGGCATATATATATGGCATGTTGGCCTTAAGGAAAATGCATGGTGGATAAGTAATGAACATAAGAACAGAGTATGGATATTAGGGTAGGTGTAGAGAAGTCATAGTACGGACCATGGGAACTTTATATAAATAGTCAGTAGAATACTGTTGTGGTTCCCTGCCGAGTTCTCTTGTGAATATACAACTCGTGTTCCCTACTAGATATCCCTCCTGTGAGATTTACTGCTTGTGCTTCTATTGGACTTTGTGTCTAGTGGTTGCCACAATATAAAGAACCTAAATTCAAGGGACAACACATGGATTCAGCACCACTATTTAATATTATCAATGAGGAAGAAGAGTATAGAGTAAAAAAAGTATAAGGATACTGAAAATATAGCAGAGAAACACAATTTTTAGTGTATTGGAAAAGGTATGTTACTATATGCTCAAGAGGTGATTTAAGACTATTAGATGAAGCTTTTGAGATGAAATCTATAAAAGAGTGGAGTAAAAACTTCAAATTGACATCTTAAAGCATACTTAGCACTCAAGAAATCTAATATGTCTTACTGATTTGCAGCTGCTCCCTCATTCCCCAACCTATATGTTCCTTGTACCATTAACAATTTAGACTTTATTATGACACTTAATAAAGAAAAGAAAGATTAGGCAAAGAAATACCAAAAAATAATCCAAGAATTGAAAACCATGGCTGACATCCAGTTACAGATTCAAGATATCATTGAACAAGCTGATGTAGTTAACAATCAACTGTTAGATATCAAGACTATCTTATTACATATAGAAAAAATACACAAAATACAAGTAGGAGAAAACATATTGGAAAAACTATACAATATCATACATGGAGATATGAAAAGACAAGCATAGCATATTCAGGTCTTATTAGCTGACAAATTAGATCAATGCAAAGGAAGAGGAGTTAAAATACTTAATGAATATATCAAAACATTATAAAAAGCCTATTAAGGAGTATATTAAAAACTAAACAAAGTTCAATACAATGAAAAATACAAAAAAGGCACTATTCAAGATAAAGAAGTTCAATCATATAAATCTTATGTAATATTGTTGTTATCTGAACCAAGCAGACTATTGACTCCAGAACCAATTTTATTAAAAGAAAAAGTTAAAAATCTGCAAAAAGTATTGATGATACTATAATTCCCTACAAAAACTATACTATTCCTTTATTCAGTACATTATAAATCCATTTAACTTATGAAGAAAAGAACATTCAGTATTGGAATAAAATTGTGGCTGAATTTATCAAATAAAAATATAATGTGGATATAAGTTATTGAGAATTTTTAGTTGAAATGTATATAAGAGAACCACTACATGAACTATTCTTTAGATTAAATGATTTCATAGGAACATAAATATTAAAATAGGAGTATTGTCATGATTTCTATCTTATGTCTTACAGATGTTCACCTTATACATACCATGACTTAGACAGATGTTGGAGTTTGTTTCATCTTTGACTTCTATTTACTGTGCCTTGTGTTCTTCTCATATTATATTAATTAGTGCCTTATATAGTAGTAAAGGTCTTCTTATGTTTATTTCTTCTTTATTGTTTTTTCAAGAAGATACACTCTTATTCTCAGTTGTAGATATGATCTTGTATTTTTATGCTTTACACATTGATAATTCTCTCCTTTCTTACTCAAATATTTGGCTAAGTTATAACCTGAGCCAAGCTTAGGATTGTAATATCTTTATTGCTCTTATACTTAAGCCTAAGCCATAATAATAGTATTGTTATAATCTTAAGTTTAAAGAGTCAAACAAAAGACAAACTTTTATATTGAGTAACACAAGAGAACTTAATAAGATCAGCATACTATAGCTATATTTGTTAAGTATGGTTCATACTTGAAGGTAAAAGTCTATGAGGTTAGCAGAGTTAATGAGTGTGGGAACTTATCAAACTCTATGTTATATCCATTTCTAATATGAATAACACTCAACTCATATCTGAGTTGTATCTTTTTCTGCAAAGTTTGCAATTCAGCTCTATTCTAGATTGTGTCTTTTTCTATAAAGATAGCACTCAAATATCATGGGTATTTCACTCTTTACAGCAAAGTTCCCACTATTATCCAAGTTGAAACACCCAGAATATTTTGCTGGTAAAGTGAACATATCAAAAACTCTATGGATATTCTCTTGTAAGATTGTAAACTCTATGCATTTTATAGACTTTGCTCAGTTGTTCTAATAGGACAGAGACTTGCTGAAAAAGGCAACCAGATGCTACTTCCCATCTTTCTTAAATAACTGAGAGAAGTCTGCTTCTATAGCAAAATTAGAACTATTTACTGTTATATAAGAAAATGTTTTCTGCAATGTAATGACATTTTGCAGGTAGCTAGTCACTCATAAACTTTTTCTAAAAAATACAGAGAGGGCTCACAACACTTGTTATAACTTAAGTTCAAATAATAGAACAAAAAACAACTTGTATTAAGTAATATAAGAGAACTCAATATAGTTTCAAGTACAAACTAATCTATCTTATATACTGCAGACTGTGGTCTATGTATACACTATAACTAACATACCCTAAAATCCATGTACACTTTATAAGGCCAATATTATTATGCTATATAATGTTATTTGTTCTAGAATCTTTTATATTCTTTTACATATCATGTGACTGTGATCTGTAACCATGTCATATGTGACTACTATGTGATAGGTGTCATACTTCTGTCATGCTTTGTAACTTGTGTAACTATTATATGTAATATCACATCATACTCTTTGTCTAAGTCCAAAAATAAAGAAAAGAGAAAGACTAAAACCAAAATTAAATAAATAGAAAAATAGAAAGAAAATAAATAAAAATAAAGTTCATTATTCAACTTTGACAACACTCCTAAATAATGTCTCAGTCTCTCTTGAGTTCTTTAAATCTTGAGATATGATGTAATAGTTATTAGACAAACTAGGCTTTGATATGGAGGTCTTTCTAGAACAGGACTAGAAAAGGATTATGAAGGTCTAGCTGTCATAGTCATTAACTTGTAAGTGCACCAAAACTACTTGGAAATAACAAGACCATGATATATTATAATTTTTAGAGAGAGTTAGGAGTTTAGTTAGAGATTGTAACAGCAGAATATTAGAACTAGAAGCCAAGAATAGAATAGACTAGCAGAGGTCTATTCTCAATATTTGGCTCATGAGTAGGCTTAATCTCTTGAAAATTACAGAAAGAAGATAGCATTTTCTACTTATAAGACAAATAGTGAAGTTAAAATTATACTAGTCTGTATATTCAAGTATCACAAATAAGCTACTCACTGGTTGTAATACTTGAATATAGTGGTGTTTCAGAGGTTCAGTATAAGGAGATAATGATAATAGGTGATAAGTAGTATCAATAGGAATAGTTGATGTAAAATGATGTTGTTAAGTCTGAGATCTAATTCTCAGACACAAAAGTATATATACAAAAGAGTGATGGTCCATGCACAAGCTGTTGCCATCACATAATCAAAACTCATACCTGATGAGGGCTGTTATCTGTCATAGCAGATGTCAGGCTAATTTTAGAAGATAACTAATTATGTCACTATATTGATATGCTTGTATCTCTACTAATACTGATTGCTTTGAGACACATCATATATCATTGTGAATGGATTGATAAGCACTTTCCAACACAAGTTCAATCGTGCAAATACGTTCAGCCATTCATGAGATATTAGCAGATAAAGCTTTTACAGCTACTAATGGCCTGATATCTTAGTCATTTGTTGTTGCTTTTGTACATCCCACATATGTGCAGATGGCCCTCATTTGGGGCTTTCCAGTGCAACTTAGTTTGTGAAAATCGGTCCACTGGTTGTGGAGATACAAGCTAAATGAAGTTTGTAACATTAAGAGTGGGCCATATATAAGTCTTGAGTAGAAGGAAGAGAAAAAGAAAACCTATATCTATAGACCTCCACTCAAGAGTAGTTTGAACACTATTTATTAAGTATGCATCACTAGTACTTCATCTATTACTTTTGGGCAAGTTTTAGAGAGTTCTAACAGTTTAGAAAAAGCTGGTAAGATAAGTATTAGTTAGTATCATTAGTCATAAGATTTGACTCAAGGGGTATCTTTAGAGTACATTATTTGGAATAAATAGTATTGTGGTGGGCTCTTGAAAAGCTATCTAATCTATCTACTAAATTTTCTAAGAGAGCTTGTTATATAGTATAAGTTTTGCTGTTTAGAAGTATGTTAGTAAAGAAACATGTTTGCAAGTGCTTTTATGAGTTTTATATCTTTGATATTTTTATTATATTATTGTTTCTATCTTTACAAGCTCCTGACACTAAAAAATGTCCTTCTTGAATTCTTTAGAACATAGTTGGAAGCTAGTATTGCTTAGTTCTTATAGTATTCTAGTGAAATATCTACTTTTGCTTAATCCTTATCACTGTCATAAATAGAAGAAAATGCTTCCACAATGTCCTACTATCAGGATCCTCAATGCTTACAGAATTTTGCTATATCTCCCAGTCTTTATACCTGTCATATGTCAAGTCTATCCATTCAGAAGATATGTTCCCATAGCAATACTGTCATTCTAATATTTATAACACAAGTCCATTCTCTATAACAGCTACCCTTTTTGCAACATGTTTCTGTGGCAGTGATATAACAATCTGGATATCCAGTCTTCTATAATAGAGATACTTTTATCAAACTTGGTCTTTTATAGTAGAGTTTTCCTATCTTGCTTCTGTTAATATCTCACTACTAAAACCTTTGCAGGCAATATACTAAAATTCCAAGTATCTTCTATATGTCTGACTTGTATATAAGACTAGTAGTTACTCTATAATTTACTAGTCTGATAATTGACAAAGATAATTCTTATTGAACTTAATCTCCAGTGTTCAACAGTAACACACCAAATCAGCACTCATCTCTATCTCAGACTTCATTTACTCTTCTGAAGTTGCAACTATACAGCAGACAGATGGCACAGCACATAAGCTGAAGCCAAGATCATTCTACAAGTTTACATTACTGAGCCAATCCTATGGACTTTTACCTCCTAGTGTGAACCATGTCTGACAATACCTCTTAATCTCTTTAGAAACCACTAATACCTAGTATAACATAACAGCATGTTGCTTTGGCTCTTTCTCTACTCTTGCAGAAGACTCTGAAAGTGTAATATCTTTCTTCATGGTCTTTGAAGAATATAAGAAGAAGCTGGAGAATTGTACCTATATAATCTAGTTACTCTCTGAACTTTTAGCTCTAAATCTTCATACTATAGCCTTTTTCATAGCAAATTTTTGAAGTATTTCAGAGAAATCAAACAACAGATAAGTATATCTCTCCTGCCCTCCATGTTTGAGGATTTTAGTCAGTATTTGCAAAGAAAGACTTTGATATACTTCTAGATCACTACTGGTAAGACTATGCCATTAAGATTATCTTCTGAGCTGAAAATAAGTTGTCTAAAATATATCTCTGTTGTTTACAAAACAAACAGAGCTCAATGTATTCATTGCTGAAAACCTCCACACTAAACAGATATAGCCTTCCAAGTTCTCTATAACTATACTAATCTTTTTATAAAGAAGAAGAATGAATTCCTCCACTTGGTACAAGACTATAGGAGTCTCAATATAATCATAGTCAAGAATAAGTATCTATCTCTGAATCAGTCTCACAACTTTAAGGAGCATAGTACTTTATCAAATTGGATATTTGCTAGAGATTCAACAACATATAGATCAAGTAGTGATAGGCAGCCTTTCACACCAACTGCAGACTTTTTGAACCCCTAGTGATGTTCTTTGAGATGACTAATGACTAGTGACATTTCAAACCATAATAAGTAGTATTTTACATAACCTTATAGTAAAAGTCATTATGATTGTATATCTGAATAATATTCTGATCTTTATTCAAACCTTATAGAAGCACTACCAAGCAGTTTACAGAGTTCTGGAAGTACTGGCTAAGTACAAGCTATTTCTCAGCCTCAAGAAATACAATTTTAACAAGAAGCAAATCAAGTATCTAGGTTTGGTCATATTAAATCATCAAGTTGAGATAAACTCCATAAAGATAGCCAGAGTTTGAGACTGGCCAGTTTCTTAAAACCTGTCAAAACATAGCTCTCACTTTGAATGGATATCTACAGTTAGTTGTATGAAGGGATTAGATCAAATATGGGGACTTATCTAGAAACAAATAAGGTTATCTGTCAGATGTAGTTTATATCTAGTTATATAAGATCTATACTAGTCTCTCAGAGGTCCAAAATAAGTTAATAAGTTGCACTGGTCACATATTTCAGATGAGTTGCTCAAGACATAACTGGCTGATAAGTCCACTAGAAAGTAGAAGATATGTTATTACTAATACTGAAAGTAATGATAGTTTTAGTTGATTTTTAGGATAAGGCTTATAATATATAATGCTGGCTTATATACTAAGTATACTACTGTCACATCCTATATTCCAACCTTATCCATCCCAACCCATGGATAACTACTTATCTCTCATCTGTGCTCTCCAATCTCTTCTTGTACAGATCAAACCTGTCTATTCCACCTCAGATATTCTTACTGGTCCAAGATAACTCCATGGAACTTCATCTCTTGACATCTAAGGAATCCTAGTAATTAAGGTAACTCACTTAGCAGTTATATTCTAGATAGCTACCCTAGGTATACTAACTAGTATATAATCAGGTAGTTTACACTATAGTAGTCATCCTGAAGATTAACTAAAACTAGCATCCTTCTTCTAGCATTAGCAATAATACATCTCACTACCTCTCAGTATCTGAGTTCTTAAGTCTCTGATCTAAAATATATGATTCATGCAACTCATAGAGGTACAGCATATAAGCTAAAGCCAAAGGTTATTCTGATATGCCTTCCACATTGTCAGATAATGTATAATTACTTAGTTTTTGGCTTCCAAGATGCCTTTCTGGATCTTAGATAATGAGATGTGAACCATATCTATCAACTATCTAGAATAGTTATTTGGAATAGAGACTGCAAGTGTTACTCTGGTTTCAAATAATTCTTAGATACTAGGAATAGAGATTTATAAAGTTTGCTAATTGGTTATTAGCTACATCAGTTATCAAGATTCTAGCAAAGATGTTTTAGATGAAATAGGGATATATGATTTACACTAAAAAGAGTCAGAAAGTGTAGATGAGAAAAGTTTGGCATTATTCATAAGTTAGGATGGATATGGCTAGATCAGGATGTGATATTATCTGTGAATATAGATAAGTACCTAAGTTGCAGATTAAGTTAAGAAGCTTATCTGCAAACTTGCAACTGAACCTCAGATGACAACCTTAGCCTTAACTTATATGTTGTGCTGCTGTTTGCCATGTGATTATAATTTTAGATAGATAGTGAAGTCAAGAGACTTAGAAAGAAATATAATTCAATGTATTATATAGTTGATTTTCAGACCAGAGACTACAAAATATCTAAATTTTTTTAAATACTAGTTCTATAGTTAGAATTGTAACTAAAAAAATAATAGTATAGAAGATAACTAGGAAAACATTATAGAGATAATTCCCAAGATATAAAATAACTGGGAGTCTAGGTGATAAGTTGTTAAGAGATGAAAATGTACATCTAGATTAGATTTCTATCTGGAGGTAAGGAAGCAAATACTTTAGATATTTTGGAAGTTATTCTGCTACAATGATTATCTTATTTTTTTTAATTTCAACAATTTATTACATAGCACATGGTGGTAGACTGTGGTAGCTACTTTGTAACTATGTACAAAAGAAACAGACTAATAGGAGAACTAAAACTGAAAGGGAAAGGAAAGAAAGAAAAATGACTAATCGAGAAAGGGAAGAGAAGGAAATTGAAAATATAAACCAAGTTCAACTTGGCAAAAAGTAAGTTAATTGTCTGTGAATGTGAAAGCATAAGGATTGGAAATTAAGAACATGGTGAAATGGCTCAGTAAATCTCTTCTTAGGTTCCAGTACCTGTTAAATCTCATACACTCGTGAAGGATGTGTCTTCTTGACTCAATGGGATAGTTGCTGCAAGGATATTTGAAGTCTTTGTTGGGAAAGAATCTCAACTGATATTCTCCAATTAGAGCGTGATTAGTGATGGCTCTTATAGCGTGAGCACACAGTGAGTTAGAATGACCAAAGACTTGGAGCCAAGGTCCTCCTTTGGTATACACAGGTTCAATGATGTTGAGATTGTTATCTACTAGATCAAGGAAATGTCTTCCTTTTCTATTTGATGCTTGAAATGTCATATTCCACTGGTTGATGATGTCGTCACTGTCAATTTTCTTGCAGTAATCCCAAGAGATCTTGCAAGGAAAAGAGGGAGTTGGATTGAATGATTTCAAATCTTTGTCGACATCATGGTGAAACCTCCATTTGAGATGACTAGGACACTCCCAGAATTTTATAGAGTTTTCTTGTTTGGTATTGAAGAAATGATGCAGCCTGCTGAGAATGGCTATGGTGTGGGATTGATATGGGTGCAATTTGATATTAAAAATTTTCTTTATGGTATGGATGGAATTGGTGACAACGATGATTTTTGACACATTTTCTTTAATGCAGGCTTGGTTGATGCCACATCTAATAGTAAACAACTTTGCCTCTGTACTTGTGACAAATGCTGTGTGATGAACTGTTTTGATAAGAGGTTGATTGGCTGAGTGTATGTGAGATATAGATGTAGCAATGTTGTTCTTGATGCTAGCATCTGTTACAACTAGGGCTGTTAATGGAAAAGAGGAAAAATGGAGAACCATTTCATCAAGTTCCTGAAAGCATATTTTGTCTTTTTTTTTACTAGCTAAATTGAAAGAAAAACAATTCGAAAAATTGTCAGTTATTCGAGAACCAGAGGCAA
>Ga0157358_1000743_pt1 | contig 13905 bp, 5 predicted proteins | sample AttcapACBM2_FD_111484 | JGI IMG/M metagenome (GOLD analysis project Ga0157358, IMG submission 111484) | Fungus gardens microbial communities from leaf cutter ant in Botucatu, State of São Paulo, Brazil - Atta capiguara ACBM2 | ecosystem: Host-associated > Fungi > Mycelium > Unclassified ...
ACATGTGGATGAGTAATAGGACATGAGGATGATGCATGGACATAAGGGCAGGTTAATATTGTTGTAGCATGGACCACATGTAATTTATATAAATAGAGGAGCAATGCAGCGAGGGCTCCTTGTCGAGTTCTCTTGTAAATCCCCACTCTTTACTTGATAGCCTACTGAGAGCTTTACTCGTTGTGAGATCATTTGTCCTTGAGTGACGAGTGGTTGCTACAACATCTACTATCTGTCATATAGTTATAATTTTGGATGATGAGGTATTAAGTAAAACTAACTAATAGCTTAGTGTTATATACTAAGTCTATTCATCTGAAAAACATATCTTTGCAGTACATTCCTTGTTAACAAATAAAACCTACCTTCTATAGCAGCCATCTTACTTGCAACATGCCTCACAGTAGTGATGCAATCATCTGGGTATTCCATCTTCCATAACAAAGATACTCCTATTCAACTTGGTCTTCTATGGTAGAGTCATACTCCTGTCAGTATCTCAATACTAAAACCTCCACTCAGAGCAATAGAATTATACCACTAGAACTCTGAGCATTTCCTATAATAGGTATTGGTATATAAGACTAGTAGCTATACTGTAATTCACTAGTCTAATAATCAATGAAAATAAACTCTTATTGAACTCGATCCCCAGTGTTCAACAGTGATACACCAAATCAGCACTTACTCTCATCTCAGACTTCTTTCTATTATCTAAAGTTGTGACCACATGGCAGACAGATAGCACAGTACATAAGCTAAAGCCAAAATTGTTTAACAAGTTCATATATCTCTGAGTCCATCTTACAGACTTTTACCTCTAGTGTAAACCATGTCTAATACTTAGTTGAAGAAGTGAGAGGATAAGTATTGGAAGATTCTTGGTCAGTTTTTAGTTAATTTTTAGACTAAATACTACAAAATATCTACTTAGTCTTAAATATCAAGTTTATAGTTGGAACTGTAGCTAGAAAATAGTAATGTAGGGGATAACTAAAAAGATATTATAGAGGTGGTTTCTAGAAAATAAGTCAACTAAAAGTCTAAGTGATGAGTTACCAGAAAATGAAATATGAGGGACTAATCTGTGTATAAATAAGCATAAATATAGAAGTATACCTAAGTATGATTATAATCCTGCCCAGAGGTTAGAAATCAGTTTATGATACTACTCCTACTTTCCAATCCAGTTTTTTACTCAGACTATTTGTCTTTTCTATCTTTATTTCTGGAATATATTTTTAGGTAAAGTTAAACCTTGATAGGTATAGTACTTATTGTACCTATTTATGATTCAACTTCTATGTTTTTATAAAATATTGTAAATTCTTATTACAAACTTTATTTAACTTATATCTTTACAACTAATAGATCAATTCTCATAAACCAAATTGTACTGAAAATTTCTAAATAAGAGCTATTTGCACATATATGTAATATATAAAAGTTATAATAGATTACTGAGATATCAAACCATCAGTAACTATAAGTTTCATTAACTATCATCTCAAAAACAACTAAACAAATTTATACAATTGAGAAGTATGTATCAAACTATTTCTGATAATATATAGATCAGTATTCATAGAGACACAAGTATATCAATGTAATATAATTAATTATTTTCTAAAATTAGTCTGATATCTGCTATAACAGATAACAGCCTTATTAGATATAAAGTATTAATTATATGATGAAAATAGCTTGTATACAAACTATTACTATTTTGTATATATATATCTGTATTTGAGAATTAAATCTCAGACTTAATAACATCAATCATCAATCATTATCATCATTTTCTTGAACTTCTAAATTACTTATAAATCTTTTAAAGTACATCTAAGATTCAGATATCACAAATAAGTAAGTAGTTCATTTTGTAATAGTTTTTATAGTTAGTTCAAATCTTGAATTTAAACTTAATGTCTTTTAATAAATACTTTCAATTCTATACTGCCAATATTTTCTTGTTATGAATTTCATAATTTCTCTTAGTCTTATTTTAAAACTTTAATAAGTATACTACTAGTTTTTACTATCTATTTTCACATTTTATTCACAAAATCTCTTCTTTTGCATAGTCTAACACATCTATTTTTATTCTTATCTAAATCTAGTACTATCAACACCAGTTTCTTTATAAATATTTTCTTCAGCTTCTTAAATACTTTTCTGTCCAGTCTTATTTTTTTATCTTTTTTCACTATATTATATAGTAGTCTAGCTATAGATATAAAATCTTTAATGAACCACCTATAATATTTTTTTTCAGTCCTATTACTACTCTCACAAATTCTACCTCTTTAACTTTCCACTTGCATTTTTCTAATTTTATATACAAATTGTTTTCTATCAATCTCTTTACTACTTTTCCTACTACTTCATTATACTCCTTTTTTTCTTCTATTTCTGCTATAATACCATTTATAAAGCTTGCTACTTCTCTGGTGTTGATTAATTCTTATAAAATCTGATTCATTATTGTTTGAAATATCATAGATGAGTTTATTAAGCTAAAAACATTACTGTTAGTTTAAACAACCTTTCTAATATTATGAATGCTGTCTTTTACTCATCTTTCTCTTTTATCTGTATATTATTATAACTCTAATAATTGTTTTCTATAATCCATTTATTTAGATACCTATAATTCCAAATTATTTTTTTCTTATCATCCTTCTTTTCTACAAAAAATACCAGTGCCATTTAAAGTGACTTTGAAGATTTAATATACCTTTTTTTCAATTGTTCATCTATAAGCTCATACATTTCTCCTTTCTAGACAAAATCTTTTTCATTAGAATTCTCTCACTTACCTTCTTTTAAAAAATATGAATTTACTTATAGACTCTTGAAAATACTGATTTCTTAGCCTCTTCTTCAAACTTTGTTGCTTTCTCCTCCCAAATCTCTTATTCTTTTGCTATTTTCTTTACTTTTATTATTTTCTCCATTTTTAGTTTTCTTTTTCTTTTTCTCTTCCTTTTTCTATTTCTTCTCTTCTTATTTCTTGCTTTTTTCTTTTATTTTTGCTATCTTAATTTTTTCTGCTTTGGTTTCTATTACTTTCCATACTTCTTTAGACACTTTGTTATCTTTATCTTTCCTATTCACTAGTTAATTTCAGGATTGTAACAAACAAGCTATAGTATTTTCAAAACTTTTATAGTGTTTTCTTGGCTTCTCCTTATTAAATATTCCATCTGTTATAATTAAAAACTTAAAGAATCAAGTTAATAAAGAAACCTTGTATAGGATTTACATAAAAGAACTTAATAAAATTCTTAATACAAAGTGTCTATCTTATATACACTAGACCAGTGGTTTATGCTATACAAAATCTAACCTACTTTAAAGACCATATATTATTTATAAGATTAATATGTAGTAAATATGTATTATATGTCAAGTCCATTCCAAAAATATCAGAAATACAAAGTTTAGATGCTAGTTTTTTTGTTTAATATTTCTGTTTTATTTTCTATTGATTCATTTTCTATTTCTTGAACCTAGGGTTAGGATTAGGGTGACAATATTACACTGTCACACATCAGTCACATCAGATGACATGGTCACAAGTCACAAGGTCACAGAGAAGGATATAGAAGGTTCTGGATAGATGATGTCATAACAATATATAGTACACATGTTGGCCTTAAGGCAAATACATGGTCTTTAGGGTAGGCTAGAAAAGTAGTAGCACAGACTATCATAGTTAGTATATAAGACAGATGTTTTTGTATAGAGTTCTCTATCAAGTTCTATAAGATTCATTCACTTGTCCAATACTAAGGACTTGAGTTTGTAACAAAAAAGATGTTTCCACAGTGATAATGTAATAATTCAAGTATTCAGTCTTCCATAACAGAGATACTCCTATTGAATTTGGCCTTTTATGGCAGTGTTCCTCTATCCAACTCTTTTAGTATTTTATCACTGAGACCTCTATTTGAGCTATATACTGAAACTCTCTAACATCTCCTATAAATCTAACTTATATATATAAGACTAGTAGTTACACTGTAATTTGTTAGCCTGATAATTAATGAGGATAAGCTTCTATTAAACTCAATCCCTAGTGTTTAATAATAACACATTAATATTAGCACTCACCCTTACTTTAAAATCCATCCAATTCTCTAAAATTGCAACTAAGTAACAGATAGATAGTGCAATATATAAGTTAAAGCCAAGATTGTTCCAACAAGTCCACATCATTAAGCTTCTAACACAGAGTTTTACATACACAGAGTTTTACATACTTTATATATTCCCAAGCCAATCCTATAGATTTTTGCCCTCTGGTATGAACTATATCTAATAAGATGTTATATGATATTATTATTCTGAAACCTTCTATATTCTTCTATGTGATATATAATTATGTGACTGTGACATGTGTGACAGTTTGTGACAGTCACATATAATGTTATGCTATACTCTAACCCTAAGTTCAAAATAGAAAAATAAATAAAAAGAAAAACAAAGTCTATTATCTTAACTCTAATATTATCTCTTTTTTAAGATTTCTCCTTTGGAGAAACAGACTTTCATTTTTGTCAGTTTCTTTCCAACTTCTTTGAATACTTCTCTTCAAACTTTCCATCATTCCATCTATACAACATCTTTGCCATATACTTCCCTAATAATTCTTCTCTCTTAAAGTTACTTTTCTCTATTCTTTTTAACTTCTCTTGTCTTTTTATTTCTGTGCTCAGCCTTTCTTCAAATTCTACTACTGCTTTCTTTGCATTCTTCAAGTTCTCTTTTCTTTCCCATATATTATTCTCTGCTGTAAACTTCTTCTATTATATTAAATACTTTATTACTTCTTGTACTTTTCTTTTGTTTAATATTTTCTTTACTTCTCACTCTCCTACTCCATTTACTTCCATTGGTTTCTCCTCTTCTAACTTCTGTTCCTTCACTTGTTTCCTATACTATACTACTCAACTGATATTTACAACTAGGTGAATTCTCATTAAAGTTAGCAGTCTTAGTTTAACTGTATTAGTAGATACTACTTCTTCAATAATATATGAACCAATATATTAGTCTACTAGTTTCTTTGCTAGTCTCTCTTTAAACACCAGATCTTTTGTACTCAGCATCACCTTATTACTCTTCTTTTACTCTTTAGCTTCTTTCCTTTTCTTATCTACTTACTACTTTATCTTCTTCTGTACTTTTCCTAGTGCTGCTTCTGTCTCTTTTTAATTCTTTTCACAAACTCTATTATCTTCTCCACCTTTTTTTTCAACAATTTATTACATGGTACTTGATTGCAGTCTATAGCAGACTATCTACTACAAGTAGTTTACAATTTTTGCCTTAGAAAACAGAAACCCCTTTTACAGGCAAAGAGATACTACTAGTGACAATAGAAATCAAGGAGAAATATAGAGAAACTGAGAGAAATAGACTGAGAAACTATCTACAGAAATGGAAAAGCAGACTAAGAGAACACTTATAAAGGCTTAGAAGGAGTGGGAGATTACTCTTGAGAAGAGAAGGCAAATGCACTTAGATTCTCCTTTAAGAAATCAACAAAGTTCTCAATTGATGGATATAAGTCAATCAAGGGACTATAAACAAACATGGAGTATTTTGCAAAGATTTGTTAACATGTTTCTACCTGATAATGGCCACACAGACATTAGGTACACTTTGTAGAGAAAAAGCACTATCTGTACTTCCCAATAGGAGCATAGTTAAGAATAGCTTTAGTTACTTCTAGCACATAGTGTAACTGACTTGTCAGTATAAGAAAGCCAACTACTATCTTTAGAGTAGCTAGGATAAAGAAGTTTGTGATTCTTACCTCTCAAAGTTAGAAAATAGTACCTCTGAACTATAGAATAATTGAAGATGGTTTTCTAAGTGTCTAGACAGGAAAGAATATTCTTGGAACAAAGAAAGTCAATAGATATTGCTGGATGACATTCATTCAGTCTTGCTTAAGCAGTCCTAAATAATTTCTACAGTTAAGACACTACTAAAGAACAATCTAAGTGCAGAGCAAATAGTCAAGAAGTAGACTTGTCTAGAGTATACTGAGGGATCAACTGATCTTCTATCAGAGCTTAGAGAGTCAGTAATGAGAATTATGTGTTAGCCTTAGAAACTCCTAGTCTTATAGCAAACAGCTCAGCATTAGAAGTAGTTGTTTTACTAGCTGGAGTCTTTGAAAATGACATCTTGTGGTCTAGTCTCCAGAAATGCATAGCAGAGATGGCTTGCATGTTTCTGGAGAGTATAGCATTTACATCAGTGACAACAATAAGAGTGGAGAAAAAAAGTCTCAAGATAAAAAAAGACTCTAAATGAGCAGAATAATCATTATTCAAACAAGCACACTGAATGTTGTTTAAGAGAACAAGTAATTGTGGGTGAGAGCTAACACCCTTTGAGTTTCTAGCACTAAGTAAAAACACTAGTATATGTTGTAAAGAAAAAGTAGCAGTTCTAAGATAAGACCACTTAACCAGCTTCTTAGCAGTGGTTAAAAAAGACTGCTAGTCTTAGTAAGGTTACTAAGATAGGACCTCACTTGTCTCAATCCAAGTCTTTTCTAAAGATTTTGAGTATTCTCTATTAAGACCCCAACTTGTTTCTTTCTATTACTTCTACCCAGATGGCTGAGGCTTTCTCTAATTCTCCTTTCTTTGAAAGTGTTACTTTAGTATTTATGTCTCATATTATGAAGACTTTTCCCAGCTCTGACATGTCTGTGATCTGGATTGATATTTGGAATTCTCAGAAGGGTTCTAAAGGTAAGACATTTATTAACCGCTCATTTAATTTTGAGTACTATACTGTCACAGTCAGAGAGACTGCTATGCACCATGGAGTGGCCCAGTATTGCAATTGCTGGTACTGGAGACATTCTACACATGCTTGTTGTGCTCAAGGTGTTAAATGTCAGAAATATAGTAGTTTTCATAGAGTTGAGAACCACAGACTGTTAACTTGGTGTTGCAAGGCCAATCCCAAGTCTAGCCCTTCTAGAGAGGTAATTATAGCTAGTGCACCTTGTCCTCACACTTTCAAGTGTTTGAACTATAAGAATGATGTTACAAACTCAAGACTTTAAAGTAAGTCAAAAAGAAAAAAACCTTGTGTTAGAGTTAACATAAAAGAACTCAATAGAGTTTCAAGTACAAGATTATCTACTTTATATATACTAGACTACTGGTCCATGCTATTACTACCATTAGTCTACTCTAAAAAGCCATACATTATCCTTAAGATTAATATGTGTGAAACATATTGTATAATATCAGGACTTTCTACAATATTCCATTATGACATCTGATTGTATAACCATGACTTATGATATTCTGTAACAGTTACATATGATATCATACTAAATCCTCTCCTAAAGTCTAAAATAAAATAAAATAGAAAAGAAAAAATGAAAGAAAAGTTAAGTCTACTGTCTTCAACTCTGACAGATAACTATTCTGCTGACAATAACAAGTGTTTCTTCTGGTACTATTACTTTGACAAGTAGTAGTATACTAACAAAGCTGCTAAAGTATGCTCTAAATAAGCTAATTATAGTACTACCAATAGCTCTAGTAGGAGTAGTCATTGAGTATGTTTGGTATAACTTGTTGTAGCAACTACTAACTAAGATAGTTAACAGTATGCTAAGTAAACTTATAAGTAAAGTATTTCATGAAAATTATAAAAGAACTTGACAAGAAGTTTCCAATACATTTTTATACTATATATACTACTTACACATGGTCTGTGCTAATGATAAATAATCCTACTCTAAGATCTATATGTTATCTATGAGTATATCATGAGGTTGACATATTATAGATATATGTCTTAATATCATTCCTTTTAATTCTTTTTATAATGTTCTAGATCTATAATATAGTTGTTATGTGACATGTTATATAACTGCAGTCACTACCTTTATTATCCAAGAAATTAAAAAAAGAAAAAGAAAAATAAATAAAAAAAGAAAATCAAAATAAAATATCAGGGTTTAAGCATATAATAACACAACTAACATGTTCTGTATTTATTCACAGAATATTTGGAAGAACTATGTACTAGTTAATAGTTTTTTAGAGTTCTAAAAGAACTTGTACAATATTCTATTTATCCAGAAACCTTTCTGGAACTTTATTTAATTTGCACCATTTACTATAAGTCTTAGTGGCTAGGAAGTGGTTAATGTTTCTATTCATCCAGAATAGACACAGGTGGTTTGATTTCTACAGGACTTTGAGAAAATGCCTAGAGTTATATGTTTTATCTATTCTAGACTTTGTTTTGCTCTCAAAAGAGATATAGTTAGCTATAGGAACATCTAGCTTCTATGGCAGATGCCAGTTTCTTGCAAACATTTACTCAAATGACTATTAGAGTTGTGAATAATGAACTTAGTTTTGATTTTATTTCCTTTCAATTTTATTTTTATTTTTTATTTTTCCATTTACTTTCTTTTAGTTTTTATTTTCACCTTTCTTTATTTTTGGATATAGACAAAGGGTGTGAGGTGATATTATACATGACAAAAGTGTAACATCTGTTACAGTTACAGATTACACAATTAGATAATATAAAGAAGAATATAAAAGATTCTAGAATAAGTAAAACTCTATTGAGTTTTTTTATGTTACTCAATACAAAAGTTGTTTTTTATCTTTATTCAAGAACTTAAATCATAATAATGACCTTCATACTATAGTCAAAGTAAAGCTCTAAGCATCTCTAACTTGTTGTACATGGAAGAAAACTTTGATATTAGAGATGCTAGATAAAATTCCTTTCTTTCATCACATCTTGTGGCTAACCAGACTCTAAGAGATTTAGCAGACTCCTACAGTTTTGTGTGCTCAATTCTAATGCTTTCTATTCCTATCTACTACTCAAATATTAGTAGTTATACTAACTCAGTCACCTATACTTCTCTTTCTTTAACTATTACCTTTTTTTTTGTTCAAAAATTTATTACACAGTGCTTAATTGCAGTCTGTAGCAGACTATCTATAATAAGTAGTTTATAGTTTTTAAGGCCTCAAAAGATAGAATCTCTCTTCATAAGTATATAAAGATACTATTAGAGTTAAAAGAAATCAAAAAGAAATCTAGATAAAGATTACTTGTAACTAACCTACTTATTATATGTCCAAGTCTAGAAAAACTTATCATACTGAGAATACAAAATTAGAGGAAACTGAGAAAAGAAAAACTAAGAATTTATCTACAAAATCAGAAAAGCTAGCACTTATAGAGGCTCAGGAGGAGTAGATGGTTATTCTTGAAGAGAGAAGACAAATACACTTGGATGCTCCTTCAAAAAATCAACAAAGTCCTTAATTGATGGAGATGCATCAATCAAGAGACTATGAGGAAACTTAAGGCAGTTTGCAAAGATGTGTCAACATGTTTCCATCTGGTAGTAGCCACACAAATACTGAGTGCACTCTACAGAGTAAAAGTGCTATCTGTGCTCTCTAATAAAAGTATGGTTAAGAATGGCTCTAGTTGCCCTGGTATATAATATGATTGACTGACCAATATAAGAGAGCCAGTTACCATCTTTAGGGTAACTAAGCTGGAGAATTTTACAATTTCTGTCTCTGAAAGGGAAAAAGTATTGATCTTAGATAATGGAATGGTTAAAGAATGTTCTCCAGATATCTAGGTAAGATATGATGCTTTTAAAGTATATAAAGTCAATAGAAGTTGCTGAATAGAGTTCAGCAGCTACCCTAGTGTTAGTCACATTTTTATGGACCAGTTGGTGAAGGGACCACTCAGTCTTGCTTGAACAGTCTTAGAAGTCAATCTTATAACCATGGCCTTAAGAAAAGAACAACCTAAGAGCAGAGCAGATAGCCAAAGAATAGGCTTGTCTAGAGTATATTGAAGGATCTACTGCTCATCTAGCAGATTTTGGTAAGTTATTGATGAATATAATGCATTTTATAACCATACTAATAGCTTTAGCAATGCCTAGTCTTATAGCAAATAACTCAGCATCAGAAGCAGTGATTTTACTAGCTAGAGCCTTGAAAGACAACACTTATTGGCCTAGATTCCAAATATAGACAGCAAAGACAGCCTGCATGTATCTAGAAAGTATAACACTTATATCAGTGATAACAATAAGAGTGGAGAAAAGTGAGAAGAGGCCTCTAGTTGAATTTCCAAGTATTCCTATTGCTTTAACCATTGATAATGTCTTGGTAGAGTAATAGTAAATATATTTCTTGAAGGACAGATGTTGATCAAAGTAGAAGCCCAAGTATCTCCAGTATGTCTTGGGTTTGAGTATAAGGGCACCAATTGCTGAGAGGTCTAGCTCTGGGTTAGAGTCATTATGTGTTTTAGAAAAATGAAAGATCTCTGACTTGTCATGTTCTATGACCAAGCCAAATATCACCATCAAGTCTATAACTACTCTATAGCTACTATAAAGCTCTGGAAGTATTATATTATATGTTTTTTCCTGAGAAATTAAAAGACCATTGTCAACAAATGAAAGAATAGAAGTATTCAAGTTGAGAGCTTGAGCTTTATGTTCAAAAATATGAATAAGAGGAGCAATATAAAGTATAGAAAGAATAGGAGATAATGCAGAACTTTGCCCTACACCTATATTTGCATCATAGGCTCTAAAAAGAAATAAATTTCAAGAATATTGGGTTGATCTACCTATAATATAATTAGAAAAGAAGTCCATAACATAGTCTAGAAAGCCAAAATGTTTAAGAATCAAAGTAAGTATACTGTGATTCAAAAAAGGAAAGAATTGTGCAATATTAAAAGCAATAATACTTGTTTTAAGATCCTTGGCCCAGCTAGCTTATATCAAATGAGTCAAAAATACACCAGTATCTTCAGTAGACTATTGAGCTATACCTCCAAGCTGGTTGGAATAGAGAATGCCATACTTGACAGCATCAAACTGAAGTTATCTGGCAATTATCTTCTTAATAAGCTTGTTCAGAGTGTTAAGCAGAACAATAGGCTTAAAAACCTTAGGAGTATTATAAACAGACTTGCCTGACTTGGGTATAATCATAGAGACTGACTTCTTGAAATATCTAGGCCAGTGATAAAGTGATAGACAGGCATTGGCTAAGGAGAGAATACTTATAGCATAGGTGTACTAGCTAAGATAAGCTTGAAATACCACCAAGTAATATGGTCAGAACCTGAAACAGAGACATTGTAGCAGGCTTTGAGCACTTCCTACATCTCCAACAGTAAAAAGAACACCTAGAAGCAAAAAAACTCCAGTAGCCTAGTGGTTTCAATCACTGAAGACCTGATGAGAGCACTTGAGTGAGTGTTCAAAAGGTTAAGGGTTTAATTTTCTCCAAGCATAAATATCTTAACTTTGTGACCATGTGGTAGTAATATTATATGGCAACCACTAGGATTCTTGGTTCCTATAATTGGTGTATACTATAAGACTAGCAAGCATTTACACTGCTGCCAGGATGCAAGGTCTGGCAATAGACTTCCTAGGAGGTAGGATCTGTATATTTTGCAAGGCCAAGTAGTCAGACTAGTTCTCATTGTAAGCACTATGTCTAGTAATACCTGTAACTAGAACTGAAAGAATAGGTCAATATAAAATGGGGAACAAGAGTAATAACAATCTGATCTTGGGAAGCTGATTGGTTAAAGGCTCTGCCTACTGTTTGGCACAAACTCACCTAGTTGGATCAGATTCTAAGGGGCTAATTGGTTAAGGGCTTAGCCCACTGTTTGGTATAAATCTGGCTGGTAAAGCTAGGATAGGAACAGGACACCCTATATCTCTAAGTTGTATGACTTAGAGGTAGTTAGTCACACTGTGGAAACAACTCCTAGTCCAGACCTGTTCTGGGGCACTCACTAGGTTGGTAGGTGGCAAGGCAGTAACTCTGGACAGGTTGGGAATCCATGCCTATAGGCATAAGCAAACCACCTGCTAGTGAACAGGAAGATACAGCAGAGAGTAGTGTCTCTGCTAGAACTGGACCGTAGCAGAATGGGGTAGTTCTCCTCCTCTGGCTTGAGAGATCTATATTCACTATCAGTCTGCTGGTATAATAATGACTAGTTCAGGCTCAAGTTGAAGCCAGAGTGTTGGAATTACTAGGATGCAGGAAAACCTACCTAAAGTACTACATGGGTGCAACTCCATGCTGACCTACTTGGCAGGCTTAGGCCATTAAGTCAGATGGGACCATTGATAGTACTGTGGTCTTGTTAGCATGCTACTGCTTGTTAAAGCAATGGCACTAAAAGGAACACTTGTTGTTGTCAGCAGAGTGGTCACCCCTGTAGTTCAGACACTTGAAAGTGTGGGGATAGAGCACTCCAGCTACAGTAGCCTCTTTAGAAGGATTGGACTTGGGATTGGCCTTGTAACACCAAGCTAACAGTCTGTGGTTCTAAAAACTTCTCTTTCTTTAACCACCACCATGGTTAATCTGAAAATTCCGAAAAATTCAAACAAAAATCCTACACTTCCTCCTAGCCTCCAGGACAGTTCACAACATGTTGGTGAGTCTCCGGACTCTCTGAATCTCATCTCCAGGACCAGTTCTAGAGCTGGTAAGTAAGTTCATTCCAGAGGAAGACCTCAAACTTGTTGTATTGCAAGGCACTCTTCTAGAAGTGTCTCTGCTTCTTCTACCTCAAGAAACCCTTCCCTGGAGGCTTTATCTTCATCCTCTTCAGGAGAAAGTGAGGAGGAGAGTGTGGATTCTGACCCCAAGACACCTACTGCCCCAAGGATAACTATAGGCAAGTTCTCTTCCAAAAGATTGCCTTTTCTGAAGCTTCCTACTGCTTTTCTTGCTCTTATTCCTGAAGGGAAAGCATCTACTATGAGTTGGGATGACCAGGTGTCTGCTGAGGAGGGCAGGGACTTGGTTTTTGGGCCAGAAACAGCCTCCCAAGCTATCTAGAGGCCCCAAGCTCCTATGCTTGGACTATTGAACATAATCCATGGATTAGCTGAGTCAGCTCCCCAATTAGGAAAGGAGTATGACATAACTGGTCAGCATAATGTGACGCATGACAGTGACATATTGTCACATACTTTGTCACACTCTGTGACACATAATATCATATATGATACTGACTTGTGGAACGATAACTACCATGTAACATTACTGTCTGGCTGTGACATGCATCTTGAGGCTGATGCTAAAGTGCTTGCTACCTTACTAAGGTGTCTTGCATGCTTTATCCAAAAGTGCTCTCTTAAGGGTTGCTCTATTGAACAATTTTCTTCTGTTTTAGGAATTGGCTCTTATATTTGGATACTGTTTCAGGCTGTCTCTGAGGCTAGTTGGGATCACTTCAAGATCTTACCTCAACCTGATGCTCCCACTCTTGTGGAGGCTATGAGAACTGTTTATAGTTCTATTCCTATTCCAACTTCTTCTAATGTGGAGATGGCTGTTAATGCACTAGAGATTGAAGAAGTTGCTTTCACTCTGGTTACTAACCAAAAGCACAAGGGTAAGGGCAAGGTTCCTTCTCCTCTTTCTGGAACTCCCACTAACTCTAGGAGCAATGTTATGGGATGCTTGAACACTAACAATTTTTATTTTTCTGATTTTATATTGATTTTCTGTTTCTTTTATTTTATTTTATTTTTGGACAATGAAGAGGCACATGACACTGAAGTCACATGACATGTCACATGATGTGACGTCACAGGACTAGAACATAGTAGAAGAATCTGGAAAATGATATTAGAGCACATGTATACAACATGATGGCCTTGAGTAAGAAATGAGACGGACATGAGGATGTAGCATGGACATAAGGGCAGGTGTAATTATTAGTAGCACAGACTATGTATACTCTGTATATATAGGACTCTAATTTAGCAGAGACTCCTTGTCAAGTTCTCTTGTAAACTTC
>Ga0157358_1000744_pt1 | contig 13898 bp, 10 predicted proteins | sample AttcapACBM2_FD_111484 | JGI IMG/M metagenome (GOLD analysis project Ga0157358, IMG submission 111484) | Fungus gardens microbial communities from leaf cutter ant in Botucatu, State of São Paulo, Brazil - Atta capiguara ACBM2 | ecosystem: Host-associated > Fungi > Mycelium > Unclassified ...
AGCATTTATGAGAAAGTCACGATACAGCGAAGATCAAATCACAAATGCCATTAAAGCTTCTGAATCGGGCGTGAAAGTCAGAGAGATTTGTGAAGAGTTAGGCATCTCTGAAGCCACGTTCTATAGCTGGAAAAAGAAGTTTTCTGGGTTGTCTTCGGAAGAAGGCAGAAAAATCAAGGAGCTGGAAGAAAAACTGCAGAATGTCACACGTGAACTGCAGACGCTCAACTCGGACAAAGAGATGCTGCAGAGCGTTCTGAAGCACTTCTTTACTACTAATGAAAAACGACAGGCTGTGGATTTCCTGCAGACCACCTTCGACATTGGCACCCGCCGCAGCTGCCGCTTATTAGATATCAGCCGCAGCGTATACCACTATCCGTCAGGCACGGAGAATCGCTAAACCTAATGCTACCGCGCTTTTTAGACTTAACGCTGAGATTTGTTCTTACCAGAAGAGATGAAGATCATTTAACAGGACAATTGCGGCACTCTTTTCCGCTCCATTTATAACTAATGAATGGCTTCACGGCTAAGCTTCTTTTTTTGCGGTAAAATTGATTCACAACAGCAAAAGTCTCGCATTCCACGCCTTATCTTCCCCTCCCAATCTCGTTTACGCGGGATTGGGCCTTCCCTTTTTTAGTTTAGCCCTGCTAATCGTCGGAACTAAATCGTCTCAATATCATTAAGCCGCTTTAAACATCGCACAAACATTAATCACCATAAATTTGAGTTAATGATGGACCTGCCTGAAATTTTGCGGTTGCGCTTTAATTCCCGATGATGGGTTTATTGCATTAACTTTCTCCAGGATTAATCCGGGTTAAATAGTTTATTACTCCTTATCACTAACGTTATGGGTCTATCTTTTGACTCTCTTCATTGCGCATCATTGATGCCAGAGATTAATCTTTAATTATTAACGCAGCGGCGGAATTCTCTTACTCATTTATCACTGAGTGAAGTTAATGGTGGTTTTTAGTCCCCTTTTCTCAGGTCCATAACGCAATAAACAGCAGTGGATAAAAGCGTAACGTCCATAATGCTGCGCTATTTTTCCTGATTAATGACCGATATCTGACCGGTGAACGGTTGCAAGCGCTGGAACAGGCCACTTTCAGCCGCCAGAAAGGGCCGTTTTTTTACTGACAAAGGGAGGATGAAGGGGGTTATCGGGGGATACCGGACAACAGTGCGGAACCATGAAATCGATTTCGCGGTATAAATCTGCCGGAGAGCGAGCAAATCAGGATAGGGTTTAATCTTAAAAAGCCGCGCGGCGTCTTGTCCGCGCGGTAAAGGCATTCAGGTGAGCTTTACGGTTTACTCTTTAATCGCGACGACCTGGGGTTGGGGTTTGATGCGCATTGCCCAGATCACACCCGCCATCAGACAAACAATGCCCATCAGAGTGAGCTGCGGCGGCCAGCGTTGATACCAGAGAAAAGTCCATAACAGGCCAAAGAGTATCTCGAAAACGATCAGCGGCCCCATCAGTACGGTAGGCAGACGCTGGCTGGCAGCATTCCAGCATAAGGTACCCAGCCAGGAACAGAGCAGGCCAATCGTCAGCATCAATGCGATGAATACCATGGGTCGCGGCCCGAACGGCAGCGAAAAATCGGGCTGCTGCCAGGCGAGCTGAACGCTGACCAGCGCGTACAGGATCAGTGCCATCGGCAGCGTCACCAGCCCCTGCGCGGTAGCCCAGGTTGAGGGGCGCAGTTCTGGATGCGTACGCAGCCAGCGGGCATTACGCAGCGGATACCAGGTCCAGCAGACTACCGCCAATAGTGCCAGCACGATACCGGTCAGATAACGACTGAGATCCAGCGTAGCACCCTGACTCTGCAGCTCCGCCGCGTTCACGCAAAGCAAGCCAGCCGCCATCATGACCAGTGCCGGGAACAACCGCCGCCACGGCAATCGTCCTTCAAGATGGCCATAACAGAGATTAGCCGTGACGGCGATCACCACCGGCAGCGTGCCGATAATCATGGTGGAGACCGGCCCGCCGGTTCGCTGAATGGCATTAGCCAGAAACGCATAGTAAAAGAGGTTTCCCACCAGCGAGAGCTTTACGGCCTCAAGCCAGTCAGCGCGTGACAGCTGACGCAGACGACGACGGCTGTGCCAGGCCAGCGGTAGCGCAATCAGCCCAAACGCCACATAACGTCCCGCCGATTGCAGCGCGCCAGGATAGTCCGGCACCAGCAGCGGCCCGACAAAGATTAGCCCCCACATCAGTCCGGCAGTGACGGCAAACATAATTCCCGCAAACATGATTTCTTCCTTATACAGACTTTTGGCAGAGTGTGGCGGGTTCGGGCGGGAAATGCTTGTAGCAGATTGCGGTGGTATCAGGGCTGGCGGACCTGCTTTTGATAGCGGCCCGGCGTAATGCCATAACGGTGAGCAAAGGCGCGGGTGAGATGAGCCTGATCGGTCAATCCCACCGCCGCCGCGACGCTGGCGGCCGCTTCACCCTGTGCCAGCCTTTGCTTGGCGTCATAGAGCCGGAAAGCCATCAGCATCTGATGCGGCGTAACGTGATAGTGCTGGCGAAAGGCACGTAAGAAGTGCCACGGCGACAGTGAAGCCAGCGCCGCCAGCTCCTCCAGCCGCACCGGTTCTGCGAGGTTTGCGCGCAGAAAATCTCTGACCTGGTCGAAACGATGCCGGGCATCGGGTCTGCTCTGTGAAGACATATGCGCCAGCGGACGGATTTGCAGCAGCAGCTCAGCAATCAGGCTCTGGCGCGCCAGTTCAGATTCTGCCTTCCAGAGTGCGGCAAGCAGGCGGGAGAGCGGCTGAGCCACGCGCGGATCGGTCAGCAGCGCCTCGTTAAACCACCAACCGCGGTCGCCGGTCAGTTCATCCATCAGCTGCGGCTGAATGTAGATCATCTGATAGCGCCAGCCCTCTTCGCACGCTGACTCACCCGTGTGCAGCTCATCCGGGTTCATCATGACCAGTGAGTTCTCCGGCGCAGTATATTCGGTGCCGCGATAGCGAAAGCGCTGCGCGCCCGCTTCAATGGTGCCGATCCCAAAGGCTTCGTGGGTATGGGGTTCAAAGGCGTAGCGGGAGATGTGGGCCTGATAGAGTTCCACACCGGGCAGCTCTGCGAGTTGCCGGAACCGGGCGCGATCTTTCTCACAGGGGAAACTTGCCGGAACACCGTCCACTTCTCTCTCCTTATTTAACCAGTCTGCTAAGCATGCCTGTGACCGGGTCTGAAATGCAAAAGATTGCTATCTGCAATGCCGCAGGTAACACTGTTTTTTTCAGACGGATGGGGTCAAGCATGGCACAGCGTGTGGCAGTAGTTATCGATATGCAGAATGGGGTCTTCAGCTCGCCACGCTTCGACCAGGCGGGTCGGGTGGCGCAGATTAACCGGCTGACTGAACGCGCCGACATCACCATTTTTATCCAGCACCGCGAAGGCGCGATGTGCGAGGGGAATGAGGCTTTTAATCTGCTGCCGGAACTGGTTCAGCCTGCTGGCGCGCATTACGTCACAAAAACCGCCTGCGACAGCTTCTGGCAGACAGAGCTGGCCGCACTGTTAAAGAAGCTGGCGGTGGAAGAGTTTGTGGCGTGCGGTTGTGCCACTGACTACTGTCTGGATACCACCATAAAAGTGGGTGCCAGTGCGGGCTATGCCATTACCGTGGCTGCTGATGCGCATACCACCGCCGATCGTCGCTGGGTCAGCGCTGAAGCGTTGATAAACCAGCACAATGAGGTCTGGTCCTCATTGTCGATTCCCGGCCACGTGCCGCGCGTGCTGAGTACCGATGAGATTGTGGCGGAATGGTCGTAACCGCCCGCAAAGGCCGCGCATAAAAAAGCCCGCATAAGCGGGCTTTTTTGCACTGTCTGTCCAGCGGAATCAGAATGGAATGTCGTCGTCGAAATCCATTGGAGGTTCGTTGTTGTTGCTGGCCGGTGCGCTCTGTGGCTGCTGCGGACGGGACTGCGCGCCGCCACTGAACTGGTTGTTGTTGCCCTGCGGCTGCTGCGGCTGACCCCAGCCATTGTTGTTGCCACCGCCCTGCGCGCCACCACCTGCTGGTGCACCCGCGTTGCCGCCCTGCTGACGGCCACCCAGCATCTGCATGGTGCCGCCAACGTTGACCACGACTTCGGTGGTGTAACGTTCCTGGCCGCCCTGATCCTGCCATTTACGGGTACGCAGCTGACCTTCGATGTAAACCTGCGATCCTTTTTTCAGGTATTCGCCTGCGACTTCAGCCAGTTTGCCAAACAGCACCACACGGTGCCATTCAGTGATCTCTTTGTTTTCACCGGTCTGCTTGTCGCGCCAGCTTTCCGACGTAGCCAGCGTAATGTTGGCAACCGCGCCACCATTTGGCATGTAACGTACTTCCGGATCCTGACCCAGATTCCCGACAAGAATCACTTTGTTAACGCCACGACTGGCCATGTTGCTGTCTCCCGATGAGTTAATGCATACAGTCTAATCTATCAATTCTAACACGTCCTGTGGACTGTTTCCCACTTTCGAGCGGGGTTCCAGTTTTAATCCCTCTCCGCTTCCCGGCCGAGAGTACTGGATATATATTCAGTCTATTTTTTGTGCCATAATGACACGTTTATTCTGGCCGTGTCGGCAAGGCACGGTGAGTGCAGCTAATCCGGGAAAGGTGAATGGATAAGATCGAAGTTCGTGGTGCCCGCACCCATAATTTGAAAAACATCAACCTGACCATCCCACGCGACAAACTCATTGTGGTAACCGGCCTGTCAGGGTCCGGTAAATCCTCACTGGCGTTTGATACGCTGTATGCGGAAGGTCAGCGCCGCTATGTGGAGTCGCTCTCTGCATATGCGCGCCAGTTTCTTTCGTTAATGGAGAAGCCGGACGTCGATCATATCGAAGGTTTGTCGCCCGCCATTTCCATTGAGCAGAAATCCACCTCGCACAACCCACGCTCGACGGTGGGAACCATCACAGAGATCCATGACTACCTGCGTCTGCTGTTTGCCCGCGTAGGCGAACCGCGCTGCCCGGATCATGATGTGCCGCTGGCGGCGCAGACCGTGAGCCAGATGGTGGATCAGGTGCTTTCCCAGCCGGAAGGTCGTCGCCTGATGCTGCTGGCCCCGGTGGTGAAAGATCGTAAGGGTGAGCACACCAAGACGCTGGAGAATCTGGCGACGCAGGGCTACATCCGTGCGCGTATCGATGGCGAAGTGTGTGACCTCTCCGATCCGCCGAAGCTTGAGCTGCAGAAGAAGCACACCATTGAGGTGGTCATTGACCGCTTCAAAGTGCGTGAAGACCTGGCAACCCGTCTGGCGGAGTCGTTTGAAACCACGCTGGAGCTTTCCGGCGGCACGGCTATCGTGGCGGACATGGATGACAGCGACGCAGAAGAGCTGCTCTTCTCGGCTAACTTCGCCTGTCCGGTCTGTGGTTACAGCATGAGCGAGCTGGAACCGCGCCTGTTCTCGTTTAACAACCCGGCGGGCGCCTGCCCAACCTGTGACGGCCTGGGCGTACAGCAATATTTTGATCCTGACCGCGTCGTGCAGAATCCCGAGCTTTCGCTGGCGGGCGGCGCCATTCGCGGCTGGGATCGTCGTAACTTTTACTATTTCCAGATGCTGCGTTCGCTGGCGGAACACCTCGATTTTGATATCGAAGCGTCATTCGGCAGCCTGCCAGACAATGTGCAGAAAGTGATTCTGTATGGCTCAGGCAAAGAGAGCATCGAATTTAAGTACATCAACGATCGCGGCGATACCTCGGTTCGTCGTCATCCGTTTGAAGGCGTGCTCAATAACATGGAGCGCCGCTATAAAGAGACGGAATCCTCTGCGGTTCGCGAAGAGCTGGCGAAGTTTATCAGCAACCGCGCCTGTGCCAGCTGTGAAGGCACCCGTCTGCGTCGTGAAGCGCGCCACGTCTTCGTGGAGAACACCACGCTGCCGACCATCTCTGAGATGAGCATCGGCCATGCGATGTCCTTCTTTGAAAACATGAAACTCAGCGGCCAGCGTGCGCAGATCGCCGAGAAAATTCTGAAAGAGATTGGCGATCGCCTGAGCTTCCTCGTCAACGTCGGCCTGAACTATCTGTCGATGTCACGCTCTGCGGAAACCCTGTCCGGGGGTGAAGCACAGCGTATCCGTCTGGCCAGCCAGATCGGTGCCGGTCTGGTCGGCGTGATGTATGTGCTGGATGAGCCTTCTATTGGCCTGCACCAGCGTGACAACGAACGACTGCTTGGCACCCTGATTCATCTGCGCGACCTCGGCAACACCGTGATTGTGGTTGAGCATGATGAAGATGCGATTCGTGCCGCAGACCACGTGATCGACATCGGTCCGGGTGCAGGCGTACACGGCGGTCAGGTGGTCGCAGAAGGCACCGTTGATCAGATTATGGCGCAGGAAGAATCGCTGACCGGTCAGTACCTGAGTGGCAAGCGTGGCATTGTGGTGCCAGAGGAGCGCGTTAAAGGCGATCCGGCCAAAGTGCTGAAGATTACCGGCGCACGCGGCAACAACCTTAAGGATGTTACGCTGACGCTGCCGGTCGGGCTGTTCACCTGTATTACCGGTGTTTCTGGTTCGGGTAAATCGACCCTGATCAACGATACGCTGTTCCCGATTGCTCAGCGTGCGCTGAACGGCGCGACCATCGCCGAACCGGCACCTTACCGTGACGTGGCAGGCCTGGAGCACTTCGACAAAGTGATCGACATCGACCAGAGCCCGATTGGTCGTACACCGCGTTCCAACCCGGCCACGTATACCGGCATCTTCACGCCAGTGCGTGAACTCTTTGCGGGCGTGCCGGAAGCGCGTTCGCGCGGCTACAATCCGGGTCGCTTCAGTTTCAACGTGCGGGGCGGACGCTGTGAAGCCTGTCAGGGCGATGGCGTGCTGAAAGTCGAGATGCACTTCCTGCCGGACATTTATGTGCCGTGCGACCAGTGCAAAGGCAAACGCTATAACCGTGAAACGCTGGAAGTGAAATACAAAGGCAAGAGCATTCACGAAGTGCTGGAGATGACGATCGAAGAGGCGCGTGAGTTCTTCGATGCCGTGCCAGCGCTGGCGCGTAAGCTGCAGACGCTGATCGATGTGGGTCTCACCTATATCCGCCTCGGTCAGTCCGCCACCACCCTTTCCGGCGGTGAAGCCCAGCGTGTGAAGCTGGCGCGTGAGCTGTCGAAGCGTGGCACCGGTCAGACGCTCTACATTCTGGATGAGCCGACCACCGGCCTGCACTTTGCCGATATCCAGCAGCTGCTGGAAGTGCTGCATAAGCTGCGCGATCAGGGCAATACCATCGTGGTGATTGAGCACAACCTCGATGTGGTCAAAACCGCAGACTGGATTGTCGATCTTGGTCCGGAAGGCGGCAGCGGCGGCGGTGAAATCCTGGTGGCGGGTACGCCAGAAACCGTGGCGGAGTGTGAGAAATCCCACACCGCGCGCTTCCTGAAGCCCCTGTTACAGAAGTAATTCTCTCAGGCCCGCCGCGTGCGGGCCTTTTTTATCCCCTGCCGATTCAGCCAGAAAAATGCAGAATCAGGCAAGATTAAGACATGTATAGGCATATACGCTTTTCCTCACGCTGACTATCCTTAAGCGGTTCCTCTTTGGCACGCCCCTGGCGTCGCCCTGTTTTCGCAGCACATCCACGCTGCTGCACATCATCAAAAAACACTCACGACACATCGAAACTGGAGACACCATGAATATTACGCATGCGTATGCTGCTCAGGATGCAAAATCCAAACTGGCACCGTTCGATTTTAAGCCGCGTGAGCTGCGCGCCCATGATGTTCAGCTTGAGGTGCTGTTCTGTGGCGTTTGCCACTCAGACCTGCATCAGGCCCGTAATGAGTGGAAAAACACCATTTTTCCCGTCGTTCCGGGGCATGAAATTGTGGGTCGCGTAACTGCTGTTGGTCCACAGACGCAGAAATACAAAGTCGGCGATCTGGTTGGCGTCGGCTGTATGGTCGATTCCTGCCGCAGCTGTCCGAGCTGTCAGCAGGGTCTGGAGCAGTACTGCGAAAACGGCTTTGTCGGCACCTATAACGGCGAAGATCGCGAAACCGGCGCCATTACCTACGGCGGCTACTCAACGTCGATGGTGGTTGATGAAAGCTTTGTGCTGCGGATCCCGGAAAACCTGGAGCTGGCGGGCGTGGCACCGCTGCTGTGTGCCGGTATCACCACCTATTCGCCGCTGCGTCACTGGAATGTCGGTCCTGGCAAGAAAGTGGGTATCGTAGGCTTAGGCGGCCTGGGCCATATGGGCGTGAAGATTGCGCATGCCATGGGCGCACATGTGGTGCTGTTCACCACCTCACCATCCAAAATTGAAGATGGCAAACGTCTGGGTGCCGATGAAGTGGTGATCTCCAAAGATGCGGATCAGATGGCGCAGCACGCGAACAGCTTTGACTTCATCCTGAATACCGTGGCGGCTCAGCACGATCTCAATCCGTTCATCACCCTGCTGAAGCTGGATGGCAACATGACGCTGGTGGGCGCACCGGAGCACGATCATCCGGCACCGCAGGTCTTTAACCTGATCTTTAAACGTCGCAGCATCGCCGGTTCACTAATTGGCGGCATCGCGGAAACCCAGGAGATGCTCGATTTCTGTGGCGAGCACGGGATTACGTCAGACATTGAGCTGATCGCGATGGACCAGATCAACGAAGCATATGAGCGCATGCTGAAAAGCGATGTGAAGTATCGCTTTGTTATTGATATTAACACCCTGCGCGATCAGTCTGCCGCGTAAGCGGTCTGATCTGAAACCCTCCTGCTCAGGTAAGAGGGTTTTTTATTGCCGTTTAACGGGCAGCCGCCGCCTGCTGGTATGAGGCATCGACCAGATAGTATATCTGCGAATCTTTCAGCGAACCGTCGAGGAACAGCGTGCTCCAGTGAGACTTATTCAGATGCTCGCTGGGAATAATATCGCTGTGCTCATCGCGCAGCAATTCGGCCAGCGCTGGCGTCGATTTCAGCGAGACGGCGGGCCGCCCTTTTACCTCGAGCACCATTGCAAACAGCACGCCGTTACTTTTAATCTGTGTAGCCTTCCAGTCATTGTGGACGCTCTGCTCCGCGCCCGGCTTGCTCATGCAATAGGTCAGTAAGTCTGAGTTATTCATTACGACTCCCCTTGTAAAGTGGCGACAATCCGCCTGGCACCGCCATCAATGCGATGCTCGCCCAGCCAGATACCCTGCCAGGTGCCCAGCACCAGACGTCCCCGCTGAACCGGTAATAACAACGAAACCCCTAAGGTCGATGATTTGATGTGCGCTGGCATATCATCACGTCCTTCGTAGTCGTGCTGATAAGGCGCATTCTCCGGCACGTGCCGCATGAAATGCTGCTCCATGTCGCTGCGCACCGTCGGGTCGCAATTCTCGTTTAAGGTTAACGACGCCGAAGTGTGCTGCAACAGCAGATGCAGCAGTCCGGTTTTGATATCACGCAGTCCGGAAAGCGAATTAACGACCTCATCGGTGACCAGATGAAACCCGCGCGACTTCGCACTCAGCGTTATAGTTTGTTGATGCCACATAGCTAATTCCTGAAACGGTTATCCCGTTTAAGTGTGCAGCATGTCGCCGAAAGGTAAACCCTGACCCATAAAAAAACCGCCAGAGAAAACCCTGGCGGTCTTGTTTACAGCCTGGCTGCTGTTACATCACGGCGGCAAACGCTTCCGCTACCTGATGCACATTTTTGCTGTTCAGACCGGCCACACACATGCGGCCGCTGCCCACCAGATAGATGCCAAATTCGTTACGCAGGCGATCAACCTGCTGCGCACTCAGGCCGGTATAGCTGAACATGCCACGCTGCTTCAGCAGGTAGTCGAAGTTTTTACCTGGCAGCGCGGTGCTCAGTACGTCCACCAGCGACTGGCGCATCGCAAGAATGCGCAGACGCATCGCCTCTACTTCAGCCAGCCAACTGGCCTTCAGCGCCTCATCGTTGAGGACGCGTGCCACAACCTGCGCACCAAAATTTGGCGGGCTGGAGTAGTTACGGCGAACGGTAGCTTTTAACTGGCCCAGCACACGTGCTGACTCTTCGGCACTGTCGCAGACGATAGAGAGACCGCCTACGCGCTCGCCATAAAGCGAGAAGATTTTGGAGAAGGAGTTACTGACCAGCGCAGGCAGACCCGCCGCCGCGACCGCGCGCAGGGCATAGGCATCCTGTTCCATACCCGCACCAAAGCCCTGATAGGCGATATCCAGGAAAGGAATCAGCTGCTGTGCTTTCAGCACCTCAACGGTCTGATCCCACTGCGCATCCGTCAGGTCAGCGCCGGTCGGGTTATGACAGCAGGGATGCAGCAACACGATGCTCTGCGCGGGCAGGGTTTTCAGGGTGCTGATAAAGGCATCAAACCGCACACCGTGGGTTTCGGCGTCATACCAGGGATAGGTATTTACCTCTAAACCTGCACCGTTAAAAATCGCGATGTGGTTTTCCCAGGTCGGATCGCTGACCCAGACGGCAGACTGCGGGAAGTAGCGCTTGAGGAAATCCGCGCCGACTTTCAGCGCGCCAGAACCACCCAGGGTCTGAATCGACGCAATACGGCCCGCTTTTAATACCGGATGATCGGCACCAAACAGCAGCGGTGCAATCGCACTACGGTAGCTGTTCAGCCCTTCCATTGGCAGATAGAGCGATGCCTGATGCGGCTCAGCATAGATCTGCTCTTCGGCAGCCGCTACAGCCTTCAGCTGCGGGATAATGTTCTGTTCGTCGTAATAGAGTCCGATACTCAGGTTAACTTTGTGTTCGCGTGGGTCTTGTTTGAAAGCTTCCATCAACGACAGAATCGGATCGCCAGCATAGGCATCAACGTTTTGAAACACGGTGTAGGTCTCCATGATTGGTCCGTAAGCGGCGGATTAAACCCGATAGCGTCCCGGACGGTGGTTCATTGCAATAATCAGGTTCAGGATCACCGCACCCGCAATCGACGCGAGCAGGATGGGGCCACTCACCACAAACAGTGACGCCAGCACGACGCAGGTATCGACTGCCATCTGCAGTTTACCCGCGCGGATCCCAAAGCGATCCTGTAGCCACAGCGCCAGAATATTGATGCCGCCCAGGCTCGCCTTATGACGAAATAACACTATAAACCCGATTCCCATGATGACGTTACCGAACAGTGTCGCATAGAAGGGGTTAAGGTCAGAAAAGTGGACGAACAGCGGGTGCAGCTGGGTGAAGAGCGACACCAGCCCGACGGCGCAAAAGGTTTTCAGGGTAAATTCCCAGCCCATGCGTTTAACCGCCAGCCAGTAAAACGGGATGTTGATCAGGAAGAACGCGCTGCCGAACGAGAGCGGCGAGAGATAGCTGATCAGAAAGGCGATACCTGCGGTGCTGCCGGTCAGCGCGCCCGCCTGTTTCAGCATAATGACGCCGAACGAGACCATCAGGGTGCCGAGCACCATCGCCAGCGCATCTTCAATGCGCGAATGCGGGACGCGGGTGGGTTCTGCGATGTTATCCATGGGGGTTTTCTCAGTGCAAATGATGCGGTTCCGATGCAAAAAACGCACCATCGTCACAGCACTGAACGGCTGTAAAGCGGATGCCAGCGATATCCCGTTGATATCTAAGGCGCTTGATAACGGAACTTTGTGCATGAATTTCGACTGATGCCGTCAACCTATGCGCCAAAGCCATCTTAAATGCGCGTTATTTGCATTAACTGCCGCCAGTGTGCACCAAAATCGCACAGCACGCACTCTTTTAGCGCGTCTTCTCTCCGGGAATCATCATCAGCCCGTTCTCTTTCATTCGTCCCAGTACCACGGAGGTTTTCACATGGGAAACGCTCTGGTGTCCGGCAACTAACTGGCTGATTAACGCACTGAGGGAGTTGAGATCGGCCACCGCCACTTTGAGGAGGTAGTCTGCATCACCCGTGGTTTTGTAGGCATCCACGATCGCCTGCTCCTGCTCCACCATGCGGTGAAAGCTCTCAACATATTCTGCGGTGTGATTAATCAGGCGCACCTCTATTAATCCCACCATGCCAAGCCCGATCGCATCGGGCGACAGCCGGGCGTGATAACCCAGGATGAGATTAGCCTGTTCCAGATTGATACGGCGGCGGGAACATTGAGAGGCAGAAAGGCCGACCAGATCGCTGAGTTCCTGATTGGTCAGACGGCCGTTAGATTGTAATAAAGTCAGGATTTTAAGGTCGTAATCGTCTACGTGAGTCATTCCGTTTCCACAGCGTAATGGGCGTCGCTTTGTTACAGATAACCCGATAACCCGAGAGGTTGTCCAACACTATTTTCTGATGATGAGGGCTGTCATGCACAGATCGTGCATGACAGCACAAAGCGGAGATTATTCGTCGTCGTATTGCGGACCCGCGTAGTTGTCGAAGCGTGACCACTGGCCATTAAAGGTCAGGCGCACCGTACCGATCGGGCCATTTCGCTGTTTACCCAGGATGATCTCGGCAATCCCTTTCAGGTCGCTGTTCTCGTGGTAAACCTCATCGCGATAGATAAACATGATCAAATCCGCATCCTGCTCGATCGAACCCGATTCACGCAGATCCGAGTTGACCGGCCGTTTGTCAGCACGCTGCTCCAGTGAGCGGTTAAGCTGCGACAGCGCCACCACCGGCACATTCAGTTCTTTGGCCAGCGCTTTCAGCGAGCGGGAGATCTCAGCAATCTCGAGCGTACGGTTGTCCGACAGTGACGGCACGCGCATCAGCTGCAGGTAGTCGATCATGATCATACTTAAGCCACCGTTTTCACGGTAGATGCGTCGGGCGCGCGAACGCACCTCGGTGGGCGTCAGGCCAGAAGAGTCATCGATGTACATGTTCTTTTTCTCCAGCAGGATGCCCATGGTGCCGGAGATGCGCGCCCAGTCCTCATCATCCAGCTGTCCGGTTCGGATGCGGGTCTGATCGACGCGGGAAAGTGACGCCAGCATACGCATCATGATCTGCTCGCTGGGCATCTCCAGACTGAAGATCAGCACCGGCTTCTCCTGCAGCATGGCGGCGTTTTCGCACAGGTTCATCGCAAAGGTGGTTTTACCCATCGATGGACGGGCGGCAACAATAATCAGGTCAGAGCCCTGCAGGCCGGCAGTCTTTTTATTGAGGTCCTGATAGCCAGTATCCACGCCGGTGACGCCGTCATGCGGTGTCTGATAGAGCGATTCGATACGGGAGACGGTTGATTCCAGAATCTGCTCGATGTTTTTCGGGCCAGCATCTTTATCCGCACGCGCTTCCGCAATTTTAAAGACGTTCGACTCTGCGAAGTCGAGCAGCTCTTCGCTGTTACGTCCCTGCGGATCGTAGCCGGCATCAGCAATCTGGTTGGCGACGGAGATCATCTCACGTACCACTGCGCGTTCGCGCACAATGTCAGCATAAGCGCCGATGTTCGCCGCACTCGGGGTATTTTTCGCCAGCTCAGCCAGATAGGCGAAGCCACCGGCCATCTCCAGTTCGCCGCGGGTTTCCAGCGATTCAGAGAGCGTAATCAGGTCGATGGGTTTGCTGTTTTCCAGCAGCCGCTGCATCTCGGAAAAAATCAGCCGATGCGAGCGGTTGAAAAAATCATTCGCGACGACGCGCTCAGAGACGTTATCCCAGCGCTCGTTATCCAGCATTAACCCACCGAGCACCGACTGCTCCGCTTCCAGAGAATGCGGGGGCATTTTCACGCCTGCGAGCTGGCGATCCTGCGTTTCGTTCGATTTGTTGGTGGGTTTATTTCCTGCCATAGTGAATGCATTACCGATCTTCTGTGGGGACGCGCAAGTATACCTTAGTTGGGGTGCGCGCCTCACCCTCATGA
>Ga0157358_1000745_pt1 | contig 13892 bp, 6 predicted proteins | sample AttcapACBM2_FD_111484 | JGI IMG/M metagenome (GOLD analysis project Ga0157358, IMG submission 111484) | Fungus gardens microbial communities from leaf cutter ant in Botucatu, State of São Paulo, Brazil - Atta capiguara ACBM2 | ecosystem: Host-associated > Fungi > Mycelium > Unclassified ...
AAATAGAATGAATGTTACCATTCCAGAAGTTTGGTTTAACTGGTTGATTAATTTCATATAGTAATTGAACATTGAAGACCTCTTGTGGAGGATATGTGTTAGTATTATTAGAAGCTACACTCTTACCTCATGGAATGTCAGTTACCTGTCTGATATAGACTATCCTGATTATTGATAGTGGCATGTGAGAGAGAAATCTCTTCAATTATATCCTATTCATTCTTGTTTAGGTTATTGTTTTAGATCTTTATTCTCTTGTAGTATGGTAGTGAAGAAGCAACTAAATAAACTTCTGGTTACCAAAGAATACTATGCTTTTAATCCTACTTTTTAGGTTGATAGTGACCTTGTTTCTAATCTTGAGAATTAGCAAGAGGTTTTTGATACTACCTATACTATCTGTTCTGATTCCAATAGCCTTTCTTCTTAAGATACAGTGTAAATTCTTTTTCAGTCTCATGTTCACTTGGTATTTGCTCTTGATACTTCCCTATCAACTGCTGGTCTCAATGATTCTTTTTCTAAAGCTCTGTACTAGCAACATTACTAGCCATATTTGTTATTTTCAAACAGTTTGTTTCTTTTATCCTATTAAATCCTGTCCTTGTGAAATTCTCTTGAGCTGATGTGGTTAGAGAAAGTAGATCTTCCTCTAAATATATCATTGTCAGCATCCATGTCTATATAGGATGGTATTTGAACTATTGAATTAATTGGAAAAGTTAAGGATTTTTGTTAGGAATTAGAACAATAAGAGAACAATGTATTCACTAAATCTCTTTTGGATGCTACTATACAAGATGGTAGTAAGAGAGAAAGAAGTGATATAATACTTTTGAGTTTATAGTTTTAACTTGACTATAATTATCCAAAATCATATTAACAAAGTCAGACTTAAACAGAGTAAAGTAAGCAAAGATATCTAAATATAAGAATCATTCATCTTTATAAAAGCTATTATGAAATGCTTTCTTATCCTTATATAACAAATATAGTATTTTCTTTAAAACTACAAAGTTTTTTATTACAACTATTATATTGGTACAAACAGGGATATCAGGATTGCTGAAGATGGACTTAACTTTTATTTCTCCTTTTCATTTTTATTTTATTTTATTTTTCATTTTCGATCTATTTTCTATTTTTAGAACTAGGGTTAGGGTTAGAGTGACAAGATCATGCTGTCACACAGCAGATCACATCAGATGACATAGTCACAAGTCACATGATACATAGAAGGACATAGAAGGTTCTGGAAGGATAATGTCATACAACGTGTGAATTACATGTTGACCTTAAGGCATACACATGGTTGTTTAGGGTAGGCTAGAAATAGCTCGCACAGACCATTAGGTATTTGTATATAAGGTAGACAACCCTGTACAGAGTTCTCTATTGAGTTCTCTTGTGTTAACCCAATACAAGGTTCATCCTCTTAACCAACTCTAAGGTTTTGAGTTTGTAACAAGGGAGAGATAGTATAGTGGAAGAGCTCTCCATCTATGTATATTATATCTACCTTAAATCTACTTAAGGTTATGAATTCAATTTCTTAGTAGTCCTTTGTGCATTGTGTTGGGTAACTGCATAAAAAGGTTAGAGTATTGATACTTCATACATAATTCCTCCTGTAGGCATGGACTGCCATCATGCTCTATGTAATAAATTGTTGACTTAAAAAAAAAACTTTATTCAGCTTGTATCTCTACAACCAGTAGACCAATTTTCACAAACTAAGTTGTGCTGGAAAGCTCCAAATAAGGGCTATCTGCACATATATGGAATGTATAAAAGCAACAACAAACAACCAAGATATCATATTATTAGTAACTGTAAAAGCTTTATTTGCTAATATCTTATGAATGGCTGAATGGATTTGTATGATCAAACTTACATTAAAAAGTACTCATTAAACTGTTTTTAATAATATATGGTATATCTTACAGTGATAAGTATTAATAGAAATACAAACATATTAATGTAGTGATATAATTAGTTATTTTCTAAAATTAGCTTGATAGCTGTTATGACAGATAACAGCTCCTATCAGATATGAGTTTTGATCATGTGATGGAAACAGCTTGTATACAGACCATTATTTTGTTTATATACTTCTGTGCTTGAGAATTAGACCTCAGACTTAACAACATCAATTTTCATCAATTATCATTATTCTTTATTCTTTATCATCTGTATTGATATTAGATATCACAAATAAGTAGTTTATTTTGTAATAATATCCACATTACCCAGTGCTAAGGCATCAATATTTACTACTATTATTAAGAGCTTTATATGAAGAAGTGGGATAAATATACTACTATATTAGACTATATTGGGTCCTTTCTGAATTTTTACCATTATATTATCAAAGCTAGTCAAAAGCTCAAAGATATTCATCTGATTCATACCATGCTTCTTTCTCTCTCTTGTTTGACTATCTAGAATACTGTCAAACAGAATTTACTAGATATGGAAAAGATTTTTAAACTCAACATGATGACTATAAAGCTTATTGCTATCACTGACCAGACTAAGTGAGATTGTCAGGCTGAGGAAATAAAAAAGAAAGCTAAGACTGAACAGCTGGCTTTATTTGTAAAATCAGGATCTTCAGATACAAGAGGCTTTAGTAGAGAAGAAGTACTGGAATAATAACCATCCAAATGTATCAAATAAGAGAAAAATCTTAAAAGAATCTACAAACCTCACTGTAGATTCTCTGAACTTAATATAGCAGAGAGCTGTTTAGAGTAATGTTGACATAAACTACTAGCATTTTATATTATGTTCAATATACAGTAGAACTTAGAAGTCACAATGCTTACCTTTCAAAAGAATCTATCATGTAACTTTAGCACCAGAGATTAGGATACTTGAATCCAATAATTATCAACTCAATATAAACTTAACAGCTTATTAATAGTTTAGAAATCAAACTACCCTAGAAATATGATCACTTGTGTAGTGGTTGTACAAATAGTAAATTCTATTGGCTTCTATTGTCTAAGGCAAGCTCTAGTTAGTACTCCAAGATGGAGTTGGTTGTTATGGATCTTACTGGTTTTATATTAGTCACAGTATGAGATAATAACCTTTATACACTTGTTATTATAGAAGTAAGCTATTGCTATTTAGTTAGATAGTTATTGAAGAACAAAGACAAAATAAAAGTAGTAGTATAATAAAATGTCATCTTAATGCTAGAATGCCAGTCAGAATTAAAAGTTTGACATCTTTATAATAATAATAGCTCCAAGTTTATTAATGTTGTAATAGATTAGTTCTGCTATTGTAATGACGTTATACATAAAATGACAAACCTATATACCAGAACAGAATGGGATTGCTAAACAGATAATTGCTATATTTTTTAAGATAGTTCATTACATGTTATACTTAGTAGGAGTTGACTTGAGATATTGGAAAAAGGCATTCATGTATGCAGTTCATATAAAAAGTCTAACACCTACCTTTAGGTTAAAAGGAGTTGTCTCTTATGAGATATAGACTGGAAAAAAGTTAGATGTGTTATATCTACAAATTTTTAAAATTTTAGATTAGACTCATATATTCAAGAAGGTTCAAAAAAAGAAGCTAAAGTTAAGGGCTATAAAGATGTAGATATTAGGATAGTAAAATAATAAAACAAAGAGATATAAATTTGAAGATTTAGAGAATAGAAAACTTATTACTTCTCATGATATCTAATTTTTTAAAAATGAGATACCTAGTGAGTTGACAATTATAGATATTAATAAACCAAATATATCTCCTTGTTGAGTAAATAAACTTGTCAACAATGTTTTGTGCAAAGACAACTCAATATTACCAGTTTCTATTTCTACTAATACTATCAATAAGTCAACTTTCAAAAATAAAATTCATATTATACCTATTTCCCAAGTAAACTAGGAAAGTTATGAACTAACTACCAACTGTATTCAAAAAATCTACCAAATAAGATAAGTTATTAAAGTAGGAGTATTCTAAAAGAGAGCATAAATTTACAAATAAATATAAATATTTTTTATTAATGATGTAGTTACTATAAATAAAGATATCAACTTGATATTTGTAACTGTGGCTAATGAACTATATATATACTATGAAACTCTTTAGTCTCCTTACTAAAACAGTAGGAGAATGCTATTAAATCTGAATTTACATAGTTAAAAAAAGCCAAAATATTCAAGTGGGTGGATAAGTTACCAGAAGAAAAGAAAGCAGTCAAAAACTAAATAGTTTTCAAGGAAAAACTAGATAAACATAAAAACCAAGTCAAATTCAAAGCCTAGATTGTTACCAAAAACTTCTTACAAGTTCTTGAAAAAGACTTTACTAAGATGTTCTCATCTATTACCAAGTTTACCATATTTTGTATTTTTCTTGCTCTTGTAGCATTTTTTGATTTTGAAATATACCAAGTTAATATTGTTGCTGTCTATTTACAGAAAAAGCTAGATGAGGAGATTTATATAAAGATACCAGAAAGAGTAGAGAAGTTAGATAGTGAAGGTTATTATTAGAGGTTTAAAAAAATATTCTATAGGTTAAAACAGACTGAAAAACAATGAAGGAAGAAATTACATAAGGTTTTGATAAAGTTAGGGTTCAAGTATACACTCACTAATGACTGTCTTTATATCAAGAAAGAAAATAGAATAATTACTCTCATTATACTTGTTTATGTTAATAATATAGTTATTGTAAGTCCACAGAGCTTAGAAATAATCTTTTTTAAGAATGCCCTAAATAAAGACTTCAAAATCACCGATCTTGGTGAAATAAAGTATATACTTGGTATTATAGTTATTTGGGATTGTATAAATGACTTATTTATCTCAACCAGTTAGCTTATATTCATCAAATTCTTATCTAGTTTGGCATATAAGATACTAATACTATTTTTACACCCTTATCTGTAAAACATAACCTTATCTTATCCTAATGTCCAAAAATCAATAACAAGAAACAAGTATATAAAGATTATGCTGAAGGTATACATTATCTATCTTTAGTTAGCTCACTCTTATTTACAATACAAACATGATTTAATATTTAATTTATTATTAAATTAGTTACTCAATTTAGTAGTAATCCTAATATAGCTCATTTAGAGACAACAAAGAAAATTTTGTGTTATCTCAAGAATATAATTGATTTTAATCTCATCTTAGAAAGATATAGGAAGAAAGTATTTGATCTTGTTGGTTGGACTGACTTCAACTAGGTACAGGACCTAGATGATTACAAATTTATAGGAAGCTTTGTCTTTAATGTTACAGATAAATCAATTTCTTAAATGTTAAAGAAACAGTTTATAGTTGCAATGTTATCAGTCAAAGTAGTATATATTACTTCAGTAAATACTACAAAAGAGACAGTATAGCTTTATACATTGCTTTAGAAGCTGAATTACTTATAGATAATAGCCATAGTTATTCATATAGACAAGCAGAGATATATTGCATTAGCTAATAGATCAGTTTCCTACTCTTATATCAAACACATTAATATATGGTATCATTTCATATGTAATTGTGTTAAGTAGAGAGAGGTCAAGCTCTATTATATTCCTACTAAGAATATATTGGCAGATATATTTACCAAAGCACTTTCCTATAATGCCTTTGAAAGATTCTATGCTTATCTAGGTGTGCTAAATTGTTTCTGACATTATTCTGAGTGAAAGTATCAAGAAATAATTTATATTGATGTTATAATATATTTTGTTGGCAATTAGGTATTATAAGAATGATTGTGAGTAATTATGTATAAACATTTATATAGACAATTAATAAAATAAATCTCTTTATAAATATTTGGACCTAAAATTTATTATAAAGTACTTATATAGAGTCTTATTTATATCTAGGACTTTAGTATCTTGTGCTGAATTCTAAATAAGTACTGTATCTACCACAAGTATCTAGTTTCTAAATATAGTGTTTTATGCTAAATCTTAGAGATTACTTACATGCATTCATTGTATTTACAATATCACTGTGCTACTTATAATCTATATTTATCATTAGTAATAAGCTATTAATGTATGTAAAATATAAAATGATTCTGTAAGTATAGAATAATTCAAAATTAGCTCAATTTATAATAGGCCTAGAAGCAATAAAGATGTTAGCTCACTAGTAGAGTTAGTCAAGCTCTTTTTATCAATAGTGTTAGGCATAGTTCATATCAGAAGATGAAATCTATAGAGTTAGCTCAGAATTGTATAGTATATAAAAACTCTATGCAATGAGCTTAGTAATATAAACTTGTTAGAATGATCTTGGCTTTAACTTATATACTATACTATTTGTCTGCTATATAGTTACAACTTCAGATGAGTGGGTGAAATCTGAGGTAACAGTAAGTACTAATTTGGTATATTACTATTGAACACTAAGAATCAAGTTTAATAGAAGTTATCTTCATCAATTATCAAACTAGCAAATTACAATATAATTACTAGTCTTATATATAAGTTAGATATATAGAAGATGCTCAGAGTTTCAGTATATCACCTTGAATAGAAGTTTTAGTAATGAGATACTAATAAAGATCAAATAGAAGAATTCTGTTATGGAAGACCAAGTTTAATAAGAATATCTCTATCATAGAAGACTAGATATCTTAGTTGTTGTATTACTACTACAGAGATATGTTACAAGAATAGCTATTATAGAAGACAAGCTTATCTCTAAAATGTTATAATAACAATACTACTATGGGAATATATCTTTGGAATGGGTAGATTTGACATATAACAAATAGAATATATAATAGCATAGTATAATATGAATAACTGACAATTACTTACCTGTAATAAATACTATAATAAAGAGCTTAGAAAGTACAAGTAATGTTGGAGAGGTATGACTACTGGTAGAATATTACTGGCAAGTTTTGTTTTTATTTTTATCTTCTTATTTATCATTTTCATTTTCATATTTTTCTCTTCTGAGTATACACTTATAAAGTATATTTGTATTGTATTTGCCAGCTGAATTTCATAACATGTCAATATCTAGTATGATAAAAAACTATATAGTATTAAATACTACATATAAAAGAATTCTTATGATTAATGATTATACTTCAGTTGTTCACACTATCTCTATAAGACTAAAGTTAACCTATATTCTAATGAATTATCTTTGTAGACTACTAACTACATACACTAGTTTGTATGTCCAATAAGTACAAATAATATCTTAGTTATTCATGCTATCTTTATAAGATTAAGTTTGTATGTCCAATAGATTATGGACTCCAGCAAACAAAATTAACCTATATTATTCTAAGCCTAATATCACTACTTCTTTTGGCATTGACTTGACCTTACTCTGACATTAACATTTATATGATTATATTATGTCACATCAATATTAATATTAGAAGACTTAACTCATAATGCTAAGCATCTCAAATGGATCAATAATATTATCTGAAAATAACAAATGTAATGGTACAAACTAGATTGTCTAAAAACAATAATGATTACTACAATAGAAGTTCAAGGAGTAATGAGATACCTAGATAGTAATATCATAGACTCATTAACTATAATTAAACTATCTTTTAAGTTTGAAATAACTACTACTAGTATACCACTTTTCTAGACTGATATCCCTTAGAACTCAGATTACCCTTCTGTTAGAGAGTGGAAAGTGAGAAATGCTTGGGCAAAAGGCTTACTACTCTACAATATCCAAAATCCTGTTGGACTTGGTATAAATATAGCTGGGACAACTATTGAGCTATAGAAATCATTAATCAATCTATATGATAAAACCTCAGAGTTAGCTCTCTTACATACTAAGAGGCAATTTAGAAACTTATATTTTTGGAATAGTAACAACTTTCCAAATCACCTTGCTCTTTTCTATATCTTATAATAGAACATAAATGCTCTTGATGGAAATATGAAAAATACTTTTTTTTACTTCATCATTCTTAGCTCATTACTAGTCTTCTGGAAACCAATTGTGGCCATACTATATACTATTACTTCCTCTGTTGACACAATAGCACAACTAAATATACACTAGTTTTGAATTAGCAATTGTAATAGGCAAGGTAACTTAGAGAACTCACTGACTGCTTTTTAGATAAGTAGTTCATATCAAATTATATATACAAACCTCAACTGTTAATAACCAGTGCACTCAATTGAGGATTGCTACTAGCCAGAAGAGGGAAAGCAAGGTTAATTTCTACCAAACTTTGAGTGTCAGCAACAACACTATCAAAAATAGTCCCAAAATTCTCAAAACTAGCATACTCAACCTTCCTAGAACTAGCAGCCTAAATTGTTCAATGCTATTACAAATAGAAAGTCAGTTAATTAGAAGGTAAAGAGTAAGTAAGAGAGAGATATTGTCATACTGATAGTATCTGTATTTGGTCATATAGGAGTTAATATAATTAGGAGCATTGTGAGAAAGAGGTTAGTTGATAGACTTAACATTGTTAAAGCTTATAGTATAGAAAGCATCTGTGAGGATTGTATTTTTGGAAAGATATACAATCTTTCATATAATGAGGAGATTATCTATAAGACCAAGGTTTTAGAACATATTCATGTCAACCTCTGAAGTTTATCACTAGTTGTATTAGTTAGTGGATCATGTTATTTTATACTCTTGATAAATGGAGCTTTATCATTCTAGACAGTAGAGTTTTTAGTAGACAAAGTAATAGAAAACATACTTGAAGTTCTAAAGGCATTTATCATAGAGAACAAGAGACAAACAAGACAGAAGTTAATACAGGTTAGAGTAGATCATGAATGAGAATGGAATAATTATCTATAGGAGAATTTTTGCTAAGAGAAAATTTATTATTGAGTTCACAACAGTATATATGCATAAATCAAATAGAGCAGCTGAAAGAGTATAAAAACCATTTTGGATGCAGCATGGACAATACTTGTTGAATCTGGCTTACCAACAAAGTTTTGGCCTAAAGTGGTGTGAATTACAGTTTACTTGCAAAATCTTATACTCTCAAGACATCATTCAGATATGGTCCCAGCAGAAATATAGTTTGGTAGATATCAAGTTGTGTTATACTTTTACCCTTTTGAGTCTACTGCTTATATAAATTAGCTGAACTTGGAACATCCAAATTAGAACCAAGAGCAATAAAACTTACTTTAGTTGGGTACTTTGAGTATGGAAGCTACAAGCTTCTGAACTATACCACAAGATTAGTTTATAGTGCTAAGAATGTGATTTTTGAGGAAAATACTATGAATTTCACAACAGGTGCTGTATGTGTGGAATAGAATGATGATGATGACATAATGCTAGTATATGTAATGACTGAGAGGTTGGCAAAAGTACAAGTGACTGGATAGTATAGTAATAGAGATGGAAAACAAGTTAGCCAGATAACAGTAGTAGATGCCAATAGGATAAACAAGATTGATGACTAAAGCAGTGGTATAGTAATAGCATTAGAGAATAAGATTGAAGATTTGGTGGTGAATGAGGCTAAGATAGAAGTGATTGGGAATATAGGTACTGAAGTAGTAAAAAACAGATTGCCAGTAACAACTAGAAAAATAAAACATAAGTCAAAGCTGTTTAGAAAACTTATTGAATCAAGAGAATATTTAGCATGGAAGGCAGAGGCTTGGGCCCTTAGTGCTTTTATGACTATAGTTGGCAGTATATATATATTTTAGACATACCATTAGACAATGCTAGAGTTAGAGGCATGGTTTGGTCTAATAATGAAGAAGATTGAGATAATGAGAATAAAAGAAGTATATGAGTTGGTTGATTAACCAGTAGACAGGAATGATATAGGCTCAAAGTGGATTTTTGCTTTGAAATTTGATGGAGTAGGCTTATTACATGAAAGAAAGACTCAGGTTATTGCATAGGGGTTTATTTAAGTATAAGGAGTTGACTTCAAGGATACATATGCTACTACTATCCAGCTTGAGTCTTTCTGGCTTCTGCTAGCAATTGTTGCTTCTAAGGAACTTTACTTGTGGTAGTTAGACTTTGTAACTACTTACTTGAACAGTAACATTGATTTTAATGTGTATATGGAGTAGCTAGAGAGTTTTACAAAAAGAGGAGAAACAGAGAAAGTTTGAAAGCTTTATAAGACCCTCTATAGTATAATAAGTATAATACAGAAAGGACATGACTAGTTTAAAATGTTGAGTCAAACCTACAAAAAACTAAGATACTATTAATTTCTGTCAAATATAATTTACACTGGGGATAAAAGTCTATGGGATTAGCTGAAAAATATATGAACTTGTGAAATGACCTTAACTTTAGCTTATATGCTGTGCTATCTGTTTACCACATAGTTACAACTTTAGATAAAAGAAAGAAGTCCAAGATGAAAGTGAGTACTGATTGATGTATCACTATTGAACACTAGAGATTGAGTTTAATAATTCTGGAATAAGGTTCTGACTGAAGATGCTGCTCTTTTGGAGAGCACTGAAAATTCTCAGTAAATGTAAGGAGATTACCACTATCTCCTCAGAAGACAAGGTAGAGTGATAGCCTCTTAAGAAAACTAAAGGGAAACAACTAGGAAAATACTACAGAGATGCTATGATCAAGATAGGGAATGTTAATCTCTATAAAAGATGTATGTGTACTAGGCAATTCTGCCTGGTGCATAACTCAAGGTGAGTAAAAAAATTCTGTTTGTTTTTTTCTCTCTCTACTAATAATCTTCTTCATAGCTGATCTCTTGCATATACTGAATGTATTGCTCTCAAGTAATAGTATATCCCCCATACCAACTTCAACTTCCTGGCTATGATTCTTACCTATGCTAGGGTTTCAAGTACTATTAAAAGATACTTAAGAATCTTGTAAAAGAGTACTGAGACATTGGAAGATCCTTCTAGGACTTAGCAGAAGGCCAAAAGAAGAACACAGTCCAATTAATAAGGATTGGGGCTGTGGTCAAATAAAGATAGGATTTTAAAAAGAATATGCAGAGTAGTGACAAGAAGAATAAAGAAGACAGAGACAATGAGAAAGGTCTGAGGATAGTCTTAGAAAAAGTCAGAAGAAAGGGAGTTTATCATCTACCTTCTGTTAGTATAATGTTTTTGTTTTGTATCTTGAATTTTATTTCCTTGATTTTGTTATATCTATACTATATAAGTAAGAAAATTAAGAGATAAAAATAAAAATAAAGTTTGAAAGTTTGAAAAAAACCCCATAAAATATGCAGAATTTAGAATTAAATAAAAATAAATAAATAGAATATACTAAGAAAATAATAAAAAGAATCTCTGTTAGAAGTACATAGAGATAAGAAACAAGTACAACAGTATGATCAAGACAAAGAAAGTAAGCTAGGCTTAGTAAAATATGTGATATGAAAATCAAATACCAAATCAGTAGTATAAGTGAGCTTGGATGTAAGTTCTACTCAGATTTGTCTTTAATATCTTCATACTTGAGCTAGATCACCTTGTACAGAAGCTTGCATGTCCATTAGTAATTGATTTTGGAGTCTACTATCTGAGAAAATTTATATTTGGGTTTCCTGTCAATTATAACTGGAGTGAAAACTAGTTATTTTTCTTAGGAAAAGAGTTAAATATAGCAGGTTTAAGTATAGATATATGAAAAACTAAATGGACAGAGCATATAGATTCTGAGAGATAGAGAGTGAATGATAATATACCAGGCTAGAAAATGATTTTGTAAAGTCCAAGATATTTTTCAGAAAGCTTTTTTGAAGGATGAGTAGTTCTGCAAAAATGAGCCTTGACAATGACTTTTTTACCTTCTTTGAAATCAAGAGTGGAAAAATGTTACACATCAGCAGATTTCTAATAATACTGTTGGGCTACAAAGATATCAGCTTTAAGGATACTTTATAACTCATCAAAGTCTATAGTAAAGTCATAAGCTCAAGAGAAAGCAATATAGGGTAAACAGTGATGTTTGGATGATATTCCTTATTAGCAAAGAATAGAGAAACACTAGTAATAGTACTTAAAGTATTGTTGTAAGCAAACTCTGCAAGAGGTAGAAGTTCAGACCAGTTATCTTACTGGTAATTACAATATATATAGAGGTATTGCTCAAGAGTCTAATTTGTACATTCAGTTTGTCCATTATCTTTGGAGTAATAATCTAAAGTAAAATAAAGCTACATGTCTAAAGCAGTGCTTAAAAAATGGAAAAATTTTGACACAAACTCCAAGCTTCTGTCAGAGGTGACATAGAAAGAAATACTATGTTTGGAGAATATATGGAGAATAAACAAACATATTAAGTCTATAGATGTGATGATGTCATAGACAGAGATAAAGATTGCTTGCTTGATAAGCCAGTTGACTATGACCAAGATAGTATTAAACCTAAAAGATAACAGAAGTTTCTCAATAAAGTTCATAGAAATGGAATTCCTATAAAGCTTGTAATGTTGTGGCTTAGATCACATACAAGACTTGCAAAATTGTTGTATATCAACATAAAGGCTAAACTAGAAATATTCACAGTAAACTAATTATAATGTTTTGTTTTGACAGAAGTGTCTGGCAAGGATATAATCATGATTATACTGGAGAACTATACTGGAGAACATATGTGTGGAGATTATTAGTAGATAGTACATAGATTCTGTTATCAAGGAGAAAAAGACTATTTAGATCTATAAACTATTGGACATCTACAGAAATGTATTTTGTAACAATTGGATTACTAGAAAAAGCCAACAAGATGTCTCAGTATAAAATGTTCAGATCAATGATTGTAGCTGTATGAAGAGAAGAAAAGAGAAAAATAGTAGCTTATATAGAAGCCATAAGTTATTTTTGAGTAAAGATTAGTTTAAAGTTGTAAGAGTTAACTGTAGCATAACCAGTATTCCTCTCTTTAAAGTAGACATCCTACTATCTAGTAAGAGTATCTAGTTTGGTGCTAAGACAACCAGAACAGAACCTAATAACAAGGTTGAACTAAAAAAGATATCCAGATTACTGTGCTTGCTTCCAAATCAATATCTTGGTAGTAAAAAAGTACTCAAGATTTTTGTGATCTATAACAACATGAATAGAATAAGTCAAACCCTCTAGGTAGTGTTACCAAATTTTGAAAGCTTTAAAAATAGTAAGTAATTTCTTGTCATGTATATCATAATTCAACTTCACTGTAGTAAAAGAGTAAAAGTAAAAGATGACTGAATAAACTTCATTTTCTTTATTAACAATGGAAAGGATTGCAGTAAAAGCATAGTCCAAAACATTAGTTTTTACAATAAGTTAAGCATTGGAAATCCAATAAGTAAGGATAGGAGTGAAAGTGAATGTCTTTTTAAGAAAGTTGTTCATATCATGACAGGAGAGGTCAAACTTCCAAGAAATATCCTTTTAGATGAGATGTGTCAATAGAATGACAATGTTTGAGTAGTTGAAAATAAACTAGTGATAGAAATTAGTGAAATCTAAGAAGGATTAAATATCCTTGACTTTCTTAGGCTTTGACCAGTCTTGAATAATATTTACTTTATCATCAGATATAGTAAGGCCAAAAGGAGAAAGAATATATTCCAGATATTTTACTGACTCAGAGTAAAATCCACATTTCTCTATTTTAGCATAAAAAACAGTTTTGTGGAAATATTTGAGTACTTTCTTAATATACCAGTAATGTTTGTACATGTTATTTGAGTAGATGAGTATATCATCCAGATAGATCATGACACAAATGTTTAAAAGGTGTCAGGCATGTTCACACCGAGGTGGAAGTCCGCAGAATAGACTCAGAGATGAGTGGACTTGTGGAACAACCTTGGCTTCAGCTTATGTGCTGCACTGTCTGTCTGCTACATGGTCGCAACTTCAGATGAAGAGAAGAAAGTCTGAGTGGATGTGAGTACTGATTAGT
>Ga0157358_1000746_pt1 | contig 13886 bp, 12 predicted proteins | sample AttcapACBM2_FD_111484 | JGI IMG/M metagenome (GOLD analysis project Ga0157358, IMG submission 111484) | Fungus gardens microbial communities from leaf cutter ant in Botucatu, State of São Paulo, Brazil - Atta capiguara ACBM2 | ecosystem: Host-associated > Fungi > Mycelium > Unclassified ...
GTGCGCGCCCTGGAGCGCGGCGGCGATCGCGATTATGACGAGTTCGCCTACCCTAAACCGGCGGATGAATATGCCTACGCGGTGCGCAACAAAGTGTTTGCGACACCCGCCGAAGTGGCGGTCACCGTGCGCTACAACAGCAGCCAGACGGCATTGCCAACCCGTAAATGGGGCGCATTTGCACCGGGCACCGGCGTAGGCGGTTCCGGCCTGCACTGGACGGCGGTACTGATCCGTCCGACACCGACCGATATCAAACTTAAAACCTACGTTGACGAGGCTTACAAGCCCGGCATTCTGCAGGACGATATGCGGGTGATGGACTTCCCGTTCAGCTGGGAAGAGATCGAGCCGTACTACTACAAATTTGAACTGATTTGCGGCCAGTCGGGCAATACCGGCAACCTGCGCGGCAAAATCCTGGAAGGCGGCGACCCGTTTGAAGGCCCGCGTTCCGAGCCTTATCCGCTGCCCGCGCTGGATGACACGCTGAACAACGTGATGTTCAAAGAGGTGGCGACGAAGCTCGGTTACCACCCGTTCCCGAACCCGTCAGCCTGTGTGTCGCGTGCGTGGAAAAACCCTTACGGTAACCAGATCGCACCGTGCAACTACTGCGGCTACTGCAGTAAATATCCGTGCCTGAACTACTCCAAAGCGTCGCCGCAGACCGCGGTGATGGATTCGCTGAAGCGTATGCCGAACTTCTCGTATGAAGTGAATGCGGAAGTGATTAAGGTCGTGCTGAACGATGATAAGAAAACCGCCAAGGGCGTGATCTATATCGATGCACAGGGCAATGAGTGCTTCCAGCCCGCCAAAATCGTGGTGCTGAGCAGCTTCCAGCTCTACAACGTGCGTCTGATGCTGCTTTCCGGTATCGGCAAGCCTTACAATCCGATTACCGAAGAGGGCGTGGTCGGCCGTAACTACGCGTTCCTGTCGAACGGCGGCGCAACGCTGTTCTTCAAAGATAAAAACTTCAATCCGTATGCGACTGCGGGCGCGACCGGCCAGATGTTTAACGATATCTCGCCAGGCAACTTCGACGGTCCTTCGCTCGGCTTCCTGGGCGGCGCGAAGATCCACAGCTCACAGGCGACCGGCACGCCGATCAGTACCGCGCTGCCAAAAGGCACGCCGACCTGGGGCATGGGCTACAAGGAAGGTCTGGAAGAGTGGTACGGCCATTCGATGAAGATCAGTATCACCACCACCTGCCAGTCTTATCGCGACATCTATCTGGATCTCGATCCGAACTACAACGATCACCGTGGCCTGCCACTGCTGCGTATGACGTTTAACTGGAAAGAGAATGAGCTGAAGCTGCAGCAGCATCTGAAAGGCATCGTCGGCAACATCGCTAAAGAACTGAACCCCGACAGCATGAGCATGAGCTTCCTGCCGATGGGCGCGGACTTCGATATCACCAAGTATGTCTCTACCCACAACGTGGGCGGCGCGGTGATGGGCGATAACCCGAAAACCTCGGCGCTGAACAAGTATCTGCAGAGCTGGGATGTGCATAACGTCTTTGTGCCGGGCGGCAACGCCTTCCCGCAGAACTTCCAGGCGAACCCGACCGATACCATCGGTGCGATTACCCTGATGGCGGCGCAGGCGATCAAAGATCACTACCTGAAAAATCCCGGCCCACTGGTACAGGCATAAACGCATGAATAAGCTGAAACTGAAGTCTTTTATTTTTGCTAACGCGGTGCTGCTGGCCAGCGGATTTGCGCTGCCGGTTCATGCCGAAGATGAAGCGCAACTGATTAAGCAGGGCGAGTATCTCTCGCGGCTGGGCGACTGTATGGCGTGTCACTCGCTACCCGGCAAACCGGCCTATTCGGGTGGTCTGGCGATTGAGTCGAACCTCGGCACCATCTTCTCGACCAACATCACGCCGGATAAGCAGCACGGCATCGGTAACTACAGCGAGCAGCAGTTCTCTGACGCGGTGCGCAAGGGTGTATTACCGGATGGATCGCACCTCTATCCGGCGATGCCGTATCCTGACTACGCCAAAATCAGCGATGCCGATATGCACGCGCTCTACGTCTACTTCATGAAAGGCGTGCAGCCGAGTGCAGAACAGCCACCGGAAACCGATCTGAGCTTCCCGTTCAGCCAGCGCTGGGGCATGCGGTTCTGGAACTGGGCGTTCGCGTCCGATAAGCCGTTCCAGCCGATTGGTGGTGCGTCAGCCGAAGTTAACCGCGGGGCCTATATCGTGGAGAGTCTGGGTCACTGCGGCAGCTGTCATACGCCGCGCGGTCTGGGCATGAACGAGAAAGCGCTGGATAGCGGTGACGATAAATTCCTGGCGGGCGGCAGCCTGAACAACTGGGATGTGCCGTCACTGCGTGGCCTGCCACACTGGAGCGAGCAGGAAGTCATTGATTACCTGCAGACCGGGCGTAACGATAAAGCGGCAGTAGGCGGCGAGATGACCTCGGTAGTTGAGCACAGCAGCTCACACATGACCGATGCCGATCTCAAAGCTATCGCGGCCTACCTGAAGTTCCTGGGCGGCAATCCGCCACTGCAGGCCTTCAACGTGCAGGCGCAGCAGGCAACGGAAGCGAAACTCACTGCCGCGAAGAACCTCAGCGAAGGTGAGCGTCTCTATCTGGATAACTGCGGCGCCTGTCACTTCGTGACCGGCAAAGGCGCGCCCGGGATCTTCCCGGAGCTGGATGGCGCAACCATCGTCAATGCTAAGGATCCAACCGGCCTGATCCACACCATTCTGGCCGGCGCGCAGCAGCCTTCTACCGAGAAAGCACCGTCTAAACTGGCGATGCCGGGCTTTGCCCAGCGGCTGAATGATGATGAAGTCGCGCAGCTGGCGACCTTTATTCGTCAGGGCTGGAGCAACACCGCGCCTGCGGTGAGCAAAGATCAGGTTGCTGAAGTGCGTAAAACGCTGAAGTAATCGCGCTTTCCCCTCTGCCTGTCCGGAGAGGGGAAAACCCGCATTAATGGAAGGTGCGCACCACTTCCAGCACGCCGTTAATGATGAACTGCACGCCCATACAGACCAGTAAAAATCCCATCAGGCGTGAAATCGCCTCAATGCCGCTTTTACCCACCAGCTTCATAATGGCTCCCGAACTGCGCAGCGAGATCCACAGGATCAGGCTCACCAGCAGGAAGGTCAGCACCGGCGCAACACTGATCACCCAGGCAGGAAAATCGACGCCACTTCTTACCGTTGAGGCAGAGGAGATGATCATCGCAATGGTTCCCGGTCCCGCCGTGCTTGGCATCGCCAGCGGCACGAAGGCGATATTCACCGGCTCTTTCGTTGCCTCCTGCTCATCCAGTTTGTGCTTCGCTTCGACCGAATGACCCGCCGGCTTCGCCGGAAACAGCATCCGGAAGCCGATAAAGGCGACGATCAGGCCGCCCGCCATACGCAGGCCAGGAATGGAGATGCCGAAGGTATTCAGCACCGCACTGCCCGCGTACCACGCCACCATCATGATGGCGAAAACATAGATAGAAGCCTGCCGCGCCTGGCGGTTGCGCTCCTCGAAATTCATGTCACCCGCCAGCCCTAAAAACAGCGCCACGGTGGTGAGCGGATTGGCGAGCGGCAGGATCACTACCAGCCCCAGGCCAATCGCTTTAATCAGCTCCAGCATGTCCGAACTCCCTGATTAGTGTTTCGGGCGCTCCAGCGCCTCTAACAGTTCCGGGAAGAAGTCCTGCAGGATTTCGGGCGTCATCAGTTCGGGATACTGCATCAGATGTTCGCGGATACGCTCATTAACGTCCGGCAGCAGGCGCTGGGCCGCGGCGCTGGCGGTGATTTTGTGCTTCTTCATGGCGCGCAGCAGATCGCCTGGCAGCGTGTCTTCGTCATCGCCGTCATCGACCATCTCCAGCGCATCCAGCTCGTCGAACATCTCCATCAGCGCTTCGGTCTGCGGCGTGCGCGACTCATATTCACGCGGATGTTCATCTTCCAGGAAACGCAGCATCGCGCGCATCGGCGTACCGTCTGGCGTGGAAGGTGGTTCAGCGGCGAACCAGCTCAGCAGCTGGTGCATGGTGACCTGATGGACGCGATAGCCGCTGTCGACCAGCTCATCGGCCAGCAGCTCGGCGGTTTCGTTTTCAATCAGGCAGATGTGGGTGCGTTTAGGTTCGTACTGCTCCAGCCACTGGTAGATCTCTTCAATCACGCCATCGTCATACTCGAATTTTTTGCTGAGATAGCTGCCGTCCTGTTCATGAACGCAGGCCTGAATCTGATCGGGGTCGAAGTAAAGTGCGATGTTGATGCCTTTCATGCGTGCTGTCCTGTAGAAACCAAAACAACACTATAACGCTCAACCCCAGGTTAAGGGAATGTCAGGCATCACAGCAAAGCGGGGTTTAACGCTCCCCTCTGAGAAGAGAGGGGAGAGAAGAGGAGAGGGATCAGGAGATAAAGTTTTTGCCCTGCTTCAGGACCACGTCGCAGGCTTTGGTTTTCAGCTTCTCACCCATCGGTGAGTTGCTCAGGCTTTGCAGATTGAGCTGCTGGCCGTTCCCGGTATTCAGCAGTCCTGCCACGCCCTGGGTGTAGTCGGTTTTCTGCTCCTGCGCGGTGGTGGTGTTCAGACCGAGCTTGCTCAGCACCTGATCTTTCACCGACTGCACATTATTTTTCACCACGTTGTGTTCGACGCAATACTGCATTACACCGGCCGCATTGGTCATACTGTTGGCGCTGACCGCTTTGTCGCCGCCGCCCAGCATGCTGGTAATAGTAGAAAGCGACATGCCGCCATTCTGCTGCGTGGTGCTGGTGGTGCTGCCGTTGTTCTGCTGGCTGAGCTGCGATGCTGCACTGCTCAGCTGATCCTGCCAGCTTGCCGCTGATGCACTGCCTGCCACCAGAAGTGCCGCCATGCCCAACATCCATGCACTGCGTTGTGCCTGTTTCATCTTAACCTCAGTATCTGCTTATTCAGTTTTGCTAAGAGAGTCTGACGAGCAGAAAGTTCCTGAACTCCCTTCATAAATAACGCTTTGGGAATCTTCTGTAATAAAGGCGATTAAATATTCGGATGAGCACGGGTGTTATTATTTCGTGAGATGACTTGCCCTGATGCGTCAATTATCTCTTCGGCTGAAACATTCTTTAATATTCTCGCCAGTTTTATCAGGAATTGTCCTGGTCTGAATTAAAATATCCGTTTTTCTATAAGCGATTTTATAAGTCTTTGTGTCTGCGGTGTTAATATTTACCTTCGCAATTGCTTATTTACAGGTTTCGGTTTTATAAGGATTTTTTCTTTTTAGCGTAGCGGTGATGAAAGAGATTTGGCGGGATTTAGGCGGGGTTTTTCGTACCGTAATTAAATCGGTCTCGCAAAAAATTTTATTATTCCGCCTTGCGAAAATCGTGAGGGTGTTCATGCTTAATCACTGTGTCAGGCAGTTGTGGCCGATATTTAAATTAACGGGAGAGTTATTATGGCTGGACAGCCAGAGCATAATAATAATGCAGAGGTCACACTTAAACTCGCTGAAGAGCAAATAGCCCTGACGAAGCAAAAGATTGTGGATGGACATGTCCGCGTTACCCGTTCCACAACTGAGCATGACGAGGTCATCAGTACACTGCTTACCCAGGAGAAGGTTGAGGTTAAGCATGTAGCGAAAGCACAGCCCGTTGAAACGATGCCCGAAATCAGGGAAGAGAACGGTGTACTGATTGTCCCGGTAGTAGAGGAAGAAATCGAAATCGTCAGAAAGCTGGTGCTTAAAGAGGAAATCCACATCCGAAAAGTGCAGGAGAATGTTCCTTTTCAGGAGGTGGTGACCCGACGTGAGCAGCAGGTGAACGTTGAGAGAGATGACGATCAAATCAGCTAACAGAGAGGAACCTATCATGGCACAGGAAAAAATCGTAACACTGTTCGATTCTGCAATTCAGGCAGAGGCCGCGAAAAGAAATCTCGTGAAAGCAGGCTTTTCTGATCGGGACATCAGTCTTATCAGTGGAGAACGTTTGCAGCAGGAAGGGCAGTCGATTCGCCATCCGAGCCTGTGGCAGCGTCTGTTTGGGCATGATGTCGATAAAGATGAGGCGGATGTCTATACCCGGGCAATGGATAAGGGCGGCGTAGTGCTGACTATCCGTACTGAGGAAGAGAAGCTGGCCCGCGCCATGACGATTCTCCATTCTCATGACTCAGTGGATGTGCCGTCACGTATGCAAAGTTCAGTCGGGAACGGCACCACCGCACCGGGCATTAACCCGACCGCAGGCAAGCAGTTTGCCGGTGAGACCAACGACCGCCCGGCTGAGCCATTACGCACCTCACTGACCGGTGATGAGAGCGAAGCAGATATTCTGCGTCTGGCCGAAGAGCAGGTGGAAGTGGGTAAACGTCTGGTCAGCGAAGGTTCGACTCGCGTACGACGCTATACCGTGACCGATACCGTCTCTGAAGATATCTCGCTGCATGAGCAGCACGCTGACATCTTCCGCCGCTCGGTGAGCGAACCCGCGCTGGCTGGTGAAGTGGACTGGTCCGAGAAGACCGTCGAAGTTGCCGAGACTCACGAACAGCCGGTGATTAACAAAACGACCCACGTGAAAGAAGAAGTGGTGGTGCGTACAGACGGCAGCGATCGTACTGAGACTATTAATGACACGGTGCGTCGTCAGGAAGTGGACATCGACCATGCACGAGGTGGTCTGGAGAGCGAACTGCCGGGTACAACTGCAGGGGTGAAACCTGCCGCCGCTTCGCAGTCACCAGCAGCGCATAACCGTGACCACAAAGAGAGCCTGACTGAGAAAGTGAAGGACAAAGCTGGCGAAGTGAAGGATAAGGTGGAGCATAAGCTGCATGACCATTCGCATTGAGGCGCTTATCCTGACAACGACAGGCGCTGATGGGTATCGCTGATACCCGATGCTGAGCATGCAAGATGCAAGAAAGAGCCAACCGCGAGGTTGGCTCTTTTGCGTTTGGGGGGTAGGGAGAAAAAACGGATAACGACGTCAAATTCTCTTCGATATAATCAGGCGCTATCTGTGCCGGCCGGACAGAAATAAAACCTGAGGGATTAAAGTGAACTGTAAACCGATGCTTTTCGTGCTGGCGATGTTCTCCCTGTCGGCTCAGGCCGCCCAGAGCGGCAAAACGCTTGAGCACAAAGACTGGGAAGTGGTCTGTGATAACACTCGGACCTGCCGCATTGCGGGTTATGCCAAAGAAGAGGATCCCTCCGGCTCCATCCTGCTCACCCGTGCCGCTGGACCGGGAACGGAGACAGTGGGCGAAGTGACGCTGGGCGACACCGAAGATGATAGTGAACCAGCGGAAAAGCTGACGCTGTGGATCGATGGGAAATCCGCTGGCGATCTGGTGGCGGCTGATGACAACTGGCGAATGTCGGCCAGTCAGACCTCTGCGGTAATCAGCGCCGTGAAAGGCAGCGGTAAAGTCGAGTTCAAAGGCGGTACCAAGCCATTCCAGCTTTCCGGCGAAGGCGCGTATGCCGTGCTGCTGAAAGCGGACGACGTGCAGGGCCGTATCGGCACGCCAGGTGCGCTCACCAAAAAGGGCAATAAGCCGGAAAGCAGCGTGGTTAAAGCTGTGCCCGCACCGGTTATTCAGGCGGCTAAAACCCTCGGCGGCGAACCCCGTCTGCTGACCGCTGCGGAAAGCGACGCGCTGAAAACCAGACTGCTTGCAACGGTCAATCATAATGACGATGACACGTGCGACAGCCTCTATTCACCTGCAGAAAACAGCGATCCGGAAACCGACGGACTCACGCTTACGCCACTGGATGACACACACGCCTTGCTTTCGGCGCTCTGCTGGCGTGCCGCTTATAACGAAGGCTATGGCTACTGGGTCATTGATAACCAGTTAAAAGGTAAGCCTGAACTGGTGACCATTTCCGGGTCCGATTATGACAAGGGCGAGATCACCAGCGTGCAGAAAGGCCGGGGTATCGGTGACTGCATGAGCCAGGAAAGCTGGGTATGGGACGGCAAGGCCTTTCGCAAAAGCTATGACGGTGGGACCGGCATGTGCCGCTATATCCATGCGGGTGGCACCTGGGATCTGCCGACGCTGGTGACGGATGTGAAGGCTGTTTCGGGTTAAGCAGGTGAACCTGAGAACTTAAAAGACGGTTTTTTCAGCAGTTGCAACACTGCCAGCGGATAAGGGTTGCGGAAACAGGGGGTAACGGTATAATCCTCAACGTTTTCCGCATACCCTTCAGTGCCGAAGTGGCGAAATCGGTAGACGCAGTTGATTCAAAATCAACCGCCGCGAGGCGTGCCGGTTCGATTCCGGCCTTCGGCACCAGGTATGGAAATTAAAGTCGCTTAAGGGCGGCTTTTTTTGTGTCTAGGCTACGGTAATTTCTAGGCTTCACGCTTTTTCACTTATATTACATCAGCTTTATTCAAAGGCTTAGCCGGGCAGGTCTTACTTCAATGGGAGTTCGTGTCCCTATCTTGAATATAAGTGCCTGTTAAAATGACATAGTAAAACCTAAAGATAAAGTCTACTGAATGATTAATAATAATTACTATATTGTTGGGCAACAAGCGAAACGGTATTGCCGGCTTGTATGGATAGCGCAACAAAGCAGGACCTTACTTCGATAATTTAACGCTATCGCTTTTGCTTGCCAGTGGTCATTTCGATTCTTTGCACAGGAAACCCTCTTAGAGACAATGGAATGCCTTACTACTAAAGTGTCCAGTCTGAACGGTGGTACTAAACTAACATGGCGGTATTAGAGTTAAGGTACCTCTTCTAGAGGGCGGCTCATTTAGTTACGCATCGATTATTTGCGGATAAAAACATTAAAAATTTCGATTGAAACAATTTAATTAATCATGCTTGCCGAAAATGAATACTTTAAGTATCATTATTCTCTCTAAAGGAGAATGATATGCAGCAAACAGATTTTTTGAAACATAATGAAATTTATCATGGCAATTCAGTAGAGTTGATAAAGAAGATAGAGCCGGAGACTGTTGCACTAAGCTTCTGGTCACCTCCATATTTTGTAGGAAAGGATTATGAAAAAGGGGAAACCTATGAAACTTGGCAATCAATGTTACGTAATGTCATATCCGGGCATTTTAACGCCCTAAAAAAAGGTGGATTTTTAGTTATAAACATTGACGACATTCTGGCTTTTCCTGATATTCACATGCCAAAAATACAAGCTCCCAATAAGAGTAAGCTTAGATCTCCTATAACTAAAGAAATGATATTAAAAGTTAAGCAAGAAAACCCTAATTTGAACAGAAATGATCTCGCTAAAATATTGGGTTGTAGTGAGCAAACAATTGACAGAAGGCTAAATGGGAACAATATTAGAGGCGGTAAGTATTCTACTCAGACAAAAGTTAAATTAATAGGCCATAATCTAGAAAAATATGCAGAAGAATCAGGGATGTATTTATATGACAGGCGGATATGGGTAAAAGATCCAACATGGAATAATTCGCAATGGCACTCAAATTCATATAGAGCTGTTAGTGAGTTTGAGTATATTTATATTTTTTGGAAGCCAGGCGAAACTATTATTGATCGAGGAAGACTCAATCCTCATGAATGGGCTGAATGGGGGAGTAGAGGCGTATGGAATATTCGATCGGTTAGGGCTAATAAAGATCATGAAGCTCAATTCCCGCTGGAGCTTGCAAGTCGTGTTATTAGACTTTTAACTGATGAACATGAAACTGTTTTAGATCCGTTTATGGGCAGTGGTACTACAGCTGCAGCGGCAGCTATGCTGAACAGATCCTACATAGGGTTTGATAAAGAAATTAAATATGTAGATTTAGCTAAGAGAAGGCTTTTGGCCATTCAGCCTCCTCTTGAATTAAATCTTGACTAATTTCTGGTTGATATTATTATTTTATGATGTTCATTTATATAAATTTTTTGGCAGCGCCAGCTGCCAATTTGAGATAAAGGATTTAATTTTATTCTTGTCCTTTTTCTATCAACGATCACTTGATCTTTCCCGGGTGTCAAAATCCCCGGGTATAAAGCATTAAAGTTAGGCGCAACGAAAAGTGGTATTCCATTAGGTACGCAAATTAATTCTATGTACTGTAATGGCTGATTGCCAGGAGATATAACATCATAAACTACTTTAATATAAAAAGTTAGAACTGGAATGATGTTTCCATTTATAAGATAAAATGGAGCAAGCTCAGGTCGAAATTTTCTAGATATTCGGGACCCTTTCATATCTACTTCATCGTTATAAATCATACCAGAATTATCAATCATACCATTTCCAGTAACTTGATTTGGACTGCTAACGACTTCGTTTGGGTTATCAGTTGGACCTGTTGATTTAACATCTATGTGTACAAAGGAATGTTCGGTGGCGAATCTAATGTCATGTCCATAAGGTATTCCCGGGAAATGTATCCTTTCAAAAATTTCATTTAAAGCTGAGTATAAATGCCCTTCTATAACCTTTTCTCCAACTTCACCCCATGGGTAAGCTTCCCCCCGAGGCTTATGCCCTCTTTGGATTGGTGCATAGAGTTCCCAGTAGTTTTTAGTTGTGTAAGCATTGTCAAAATCGTACTTAATATCTCTGTATCTGTTTGCTAGGCTCTCTGTTATTAATTTTGCAACTCGAATTTCTTCTTTTAAAATTAAATCACTATTACTTTCGATTATATATTTTCTTGCTTCTAAATAATCATTTATCCAACTTTGATTCATTAAATCCCTCTAGAATTTTTTCAGGTGGAAAGTTTATCGATTTACAGATTCTAATAATATTAAGGATAGAGATATTCCTTTCACCCCTTTCCATAGAGCTTATATAAGTTCTATGTAATCCACATAACTCAGCTAATTCTTCCTGTGATAAATTTAAAGATAGTCTGACACTCTTCATTTTTAATCCAAGAGCTATCAGAATTTCTGTTTCAGAAGGAGTGTATTTAGTCATGGGCTTATTAACCTAAAATTCACACTATGAGTCTACAGACTATAAGTATCATTTGTGTGTCATGTTACAGAAGAGGTAATATAGGGGAAGGCTGACGATCCTGGTGGTGGTGTTTACAAGAAGCGTCTGAACCAGAATCGCGATCGCGCCATTATCCTGGCGAAAGGCGGGGATCACTGGTTTTACACATTCCTTTATGCCAAACAGGATATGGCAAATATTGATAATCGCGAGCTGGCCGGATTTCGTGAGTTAGCAAAGCACTATGCTGCTCTTAGCGATGAAAAGATCACGGCACTGATTAAGAGTAAAGAACTGGTGGAGATTTGCCATGACTGCAAAAAGTAAATTTAAGAGTCCTGCATTTGAGGCTATCCACAGCGCGGCTTCTGGCTTATTAAGCGTCGATGCTATCCCGCAGGAAACGATGCGCAACTTTGATAAAGCGTGCCTCAACAATGTGGTTGAGCTGCAACCCATCGAGATTAAGACATTGCGTGAGAAGCTGAATGTCAGCCAGCCTGTTTTTGCCAGCTATCTGAACACCAGTGTGTCAACGGGGCAGAAATGGGAAAGTGGGGTAAAGCGTCCAAGTGGATTATCGCTAAAACTGCTTACTGTGGTGCAGAAGCATGGGTTGAAAGTGTTGATTTGAGTTTGTTGTATTGGTTTTTTTCGGGTTGATTATCTCAGGACATTAAGACCTGATATCGATCTGATAGGCTACCAACAGCACTGCCGCATTACTGGAAAAAATTAAATCCAAATGTGCAGCCAGCACAGGTAAAAAAGCGTGGCGAAAAAAACCCTGAACCTTATTTTATTGCGCACCTTTCTGGTGCGCTTCTTATTATTTCCTGCCAGATAAAACTTACGCTTTATATTAAAATGATTTTATAAATGACTTATTTCGCTATTTTTAAGCTGGACTTTAGCTCTGTTTGCTGATGATATATACAGGTATTTAGCGCGGTGCGGATGTGCGCCAACACACCCGCGCCGCTAATCACAATCACTATTTATAGGGAATAGTAATCATGACTGACGCCCATTCTATTGCACAATCCTCAGAACCAGAAGTCACCCCGGCAAATAACCGTCAATTAACTGTTGGCTACGCGAGTCGTTATCCGGATTACAGCAGAATGCCCGCCATCACCATGAAAGGGCAATGGCTGGAAGCAGCCGGTTTTGCTACGGGCACAGCAGTAGATGTAAAGGTAATGGAAGGCTGCATTGTGCTAACCGCCCGGCAGGAGAGCGAACTGATGCAGTCTCTGCGCCAGGTGTGCAAGCTGTCGGCGCGGAAACAAAAGCAGGTGCAGGAGTTTATTCAGATTATATCTGGTAAACAGAAAGCCATCTGAATGAGAAGCCGCTCCCGACATCGTATCGGGAGCGGTTAACTATAAGGACGCGATCGCTTCAAACAGCACATCCGTTGCCGGAATTTCTTCACCGCTCGCCACGTTTAACGCATTGCAGCCTGATGCCTTAATGCCCGACTGCAAAGAAATACTATCCCCGACGTCAACGTTATATCCACTTCATAAAAAGTGAATGCGCCAGCATACTATTTATTAATAAAAGAGAATATTCAGCCTCTGCCAACATTTGCCATCCGCATAATTAACGTAAGGCTGAGGAGGCTTTTATGCGTCTCAGGCTTTAAACACCTGCGTCTGATGCCACTCAATAAACCGCTCAGCAGGCCACAGCATTTTATCTTTAGGAAGATGAAGTCTTTGCCCCTCAAGCGCCCAGAAAAGCTGGTCCACAATAGGGCTACGATTGACCCCACCTGATATCTGAATCTTCAGGTCTTCATCAATGCCGATAGCACCTTTGTCGAATGCAGAATGGTGTATGGAGCATAGGGCCAGTCCGTTGTTGACTTCACAAGGGCCACCATATTGCTTCCAGCGTATGTGCGCAGCCTCAAGTCCTACCAGCGCACCATCCAGTCGCAGGTCATACCCGCAAATGGCGCATTGCGAGTGATAAGCCCGTAAAATCATGTCGCGAAAGCGAGGATCGCGAGCTCTCATCAGCGTGACTAAATCGAAGCCTAACAGTTCGGCCAGCTTAATCTGGAGACTCTCGGGAAAGCGCTCAGTCAGAATCTGCTGCGCCAGTTTGTCGATCAGGGCTGGATTTTTTTGCAGCGTTTGATAATTATCCTCATCAAATCCGCCGCTAACCTGATTTTGAATCAGCTCGCGCTTAGTCGGCTGGATGTTTCCTTTACGAGGTCTGCAGTTCTCTGTGTTTTCCAGCGTCCAGAATCCATCTGTTCTCAACCGCCAGAAAGGCATATTGGGATAGTACTCACGCCTTTTCGGACCAAACTCAATCAGCAGCCTGGTTAACGGCTCGTCAATCTCATTTCCATAGTTAAATAGCCGCGAATGTCCTCTCCTGTATTTGGATAATACATAGAGCAGCAATAGAGGTTTATGAGGGGCGCATTGATCGCCTTTGCGCCAGACCGCTACATCGGAAATGGCAATCTGAAGTGATTGGGCTGGAGTCATAGTCAGGGCTAAGCAACGGATAATTATTGCGATCATGCTCTTAAAAAGTATGAGATTCAATGCATGCTCACGAGAACATTCTGTGAGTTGCGTCCGTCAAATCAGATCACCACCGGCTCCATGCTAAACTGCATAAACGCTCCCCCAATATGAACCCTTGCTGATGAGGTTGTACCTGCATTGAGTCGCCTGACCGGACGCAATCCACTGAACGGGAAATGGTTGTGGCCATGCCGGTCTCTGCCGCTGGTCATCGCGCTGCTGCTCACAGGATGCGCCCGCTCTGACGCGCTGTGGACGGTCACGCATGACCTCTGCATGAATAACTATCACTACCGTCGCGATCCGGCACCCTGCCAGCAAGTCTATCTGCCGCAGGACAAC